>ERZ1645187.5-NODE-5-length-231596-cov-10.284174_pt1 | contig 231596 bp, 150 predicted proteins | sample MGYA00575352_ERZ1645187 | MGnify/ENA primary metagenome ERZ1645187 (study PRJEB40837, sample SAMN11349314) | freshwater sediment metagenome | isolation source: river sediment | host: Sediment | place: India: Wazaribad , New Delhi | collected 2017-02-21 ...
GCCATATCCTCCCAAATGCCTCACCTCCTCATCACACGCTTTCGGACATTCCCAAAAACTTTGCGCGAGTTTTACGTAGCACGTAAAAACTTTGCCCGATTTTTCCACACCGTGGAAAACTTTTTTCCACGCTACGTAAAACCCGCCCCGCCCGCTGCCGGCGCGACACCCGGTCAGGGCTTGAGGATCAGGCGCCGCCAGACGTCCGGATCCTTGCGTTCCAGGGCGACCACCCAATGGTTGCGGTCGCGTTTGGGAGGCAACTTGAGCTGGTACTGCTGGGGTCGTTCGTTCGGATACAGGACCACCATGACGCTTTCGTCCGGCTCGACGGAGTTCAGTTCCAGGTAGAAATCGGGCATCACGCCCATGCCCATGAAATTGACGGAGACGAAACCGTCGGAATTGATGCGGGCGGAAAACGGCATCGGCAACGCAATGGTTTGGCCCCCCACCGGGGTGAACCGGCTCTCCATCAGGTCGCCATGGATGACTTGCCGCTGGACGAGTTCGGTCTTCAGCTCCTGGCCGGATTTCTTGACGGCCGTGAAACCGCTGGACGACCAGATCAGTTCGCCTTCCTTCACGCCGATGAGGTACGGCGCGACGATCACGAACTGGATCCGCTTGATCGGATCCTCGATGTCGGGGTTCGGGGTCATCAACGACGCCTTCGCGTCGATCGCGACCAGACAATATTTCTGGGCGAAATCCCGGAAGGCGACCTCCGCCCCCTGGCGGTCGGGGTCGTAGCCGCCGAGCTTCAGCACCTTGGCCAGATATTCGGGGCAATCTTTGGGAACCATTTCCACGGGCGTCGACTGTTCCGCGAAAAGGATGTCCTGGATCGTCCCGATCGTCGCGCGGAATCCCAGGCCGGACTTCAGTTCCAGCGACAGAAGCGCGCCCGCCTTGTCGTCCGTAGCGAGGATGCGTTTGCGCGAGGCGTCCCAGCAGGCGGATTCGAGAGTGCCCTCGTTTTCATACAGCCATTGGGTCGTGTCGACCGTCGGATCCAGGCGATAGATTTTACCGCCTTCTTCGACCACCAGCGCCGAACCGCCGGGCAGCGCATACAGGCCTTCAGGAGCATGAAACCGGTGCTTCGACCGAAAAACCCGGACGTTGTGCGTGCGCAGATCGAGGCAGCCGACGTCGCCCGTGAACTCGTCGGCGAAGAAAGCGTAATTCGCGTCGTCGGAGAAGCACGCGGCGGAATAGCTGGCCATCGCGTCGTTCAGCGGCATCCACCAGTCGCCCTGCGCATCCCGGTAGAGGAGCGTGCCCCGGAACACGCCCAGCCCCCCGTCGTTCTCCAGGTTGTGGGCGAACGCTTCCATGGTCGATCCAGCGATCAACAGTTCCCCCGCGGGCCCGACGTCCACGGATTCCCAGGCGAACTCGTGGTTCGGCAGCGGCAGGGGCACCACGTACCCGCGGTCGGGCGGATCCCCGTCTCGGCCCGAGAGGTCGAAGGAAATCAACCGGCCGCCGGGAACGTCCTCGACGACGTAGAGCGTGCCGTTTTCGTCCAGCGCGATTCCTTCCGGCGAGCGCAGCCCCGTGGCTTTTTTCCGGCGGCTTCCGCTCTCTTCGTACAGCGGAGTCGAAACGTCGACGATCACCTGCTTGGAGCCGCTGGGTTTGATGCGGACGATGGTCGCCGCGTTTTCTTCCGAGACGTAGAGGTTTCCGGTTTTCGCATCCAGCACGATGCCGTCGGGGCCGCGCAGTCCTTTGGCCAGCGTGGAGACGATGCCGAAAATCTTCGGAGGCGAGGAGCGCGTCCGGCGGCCGCCGGCTTCCGTCGCCTTGGCGGCCCCGGCAGGCGCAACCAAGGCCAGCCAGACGCCCGCCGCCAGGATCCAGCGGAGGCAAACGCGGCAGGAAGCGGGACGCAACAGGTTCATGGGACGGAAATTCGCTTTCATATTCACTTCCGCCCGAACGGCCGGGGAAAAACGTCGGAAGTTCTTCGACTAACTTTTACTCCCTCGTCGCCGAACCGTCAATCTCGAGGCCGGTCCTTGGCGGACCGGACTTGATCCGACCGGCGCCATTGAGTATGGTTGCGCCATGAAAGGCCCACTCAAACCGGACTTCCGGGAGCGCGGACCGGGATGGTGGTCGTCCCGGAAGCGATCCGCCCGGGCGCTGGGCTTGATCGCCGCCGGCGTCCTGGCGGTCGCCGCCGGACCGGCGGGTGCAGAAACCCGCTACGTCTCCCCCGCGGGCCTGCACGTCCCCCCCTTTACCAACTGGGCGGAAGCCGCCACCAATTTCCAGGCCGCCATCGACGCCTGCGCGTCCAACGATCTCGTGCTGGTCGCCGACGGCCTCTATGCGCCGACGGCGACCGTGCGGGTGACCAACCACGTCGTCCTCGCCGCCCTGAACGGCCGGGATGCCGTGCTTTTGGACGGAAGCGCGTTGCCGGCCGGCCAGGATGCCGTTTTCCTCCAGTTCGGCGCGCTGGACGGTTTCACGGTCAGCAACGCCCCCCGCCATGGGGTCAAAAGCGAATACGGCGCCGTTTACAACTGCCTCGTCACGCATTCCCGGTCGAACGGCATCGACAGCTATACGACGCCGCGCGTCGAGTCCGACTCCACGCTGGTCGTCACCAACACGATCGTCCGGAAAAGCGCCTTCAACGGCATCTACACCTGCGCGGTGGACACCCGCATCGAGGACTGCACGGTTGCGGAATCCGCCGGCACCGGCGTAGCCCTGCGGCAAAACGACACCACCGGCACGATCCAGGTGCCGCGGGTCAGCAATTTCCTGATCCGGGCCTCCACCGTGGCCAGCAACCTGAACGGAGGCATCGCGGCGGCGTTCTGGAATTACAGCGCGGCGCTGCCCGATGTCCCGGTGCGGATCGAAGATTGCCTGATCGAGGACAACGTCGGCACGTACGGCGGCGGCATCGCGGACGGCGGCGGCGCAACGACGGACCGATCCTCGGGAATGGAAATCGTCGGATGCATCATCCGGCGGAATCGGGCCGGAAACCACGGCGGCGGAGCATATTTCATGGGTAGCCGTTCGCCAACCATCCGGCATTCGCGGATCGAAAACAATTCCGCGGACGGCTACGGCGGCGGGCTCTACAGCCCGTCCGGCGGAAACGGATCGATGCACAACTGTCTTGTCCGCGGCAACGATTCCCCGACCTACGGCGGAGGCGTGGTCTATGGGACGTTGATCAACAACACCATCGTGCAAAACACGGCCGGAGTCCGCGGCGGGGGCACTTACGGCTCGGATGTGCGCAACTGTATCGTCTACTACAACGACGCCGTTGCCTACGCCAACGATTACAACAGCAGCTTCTCCTATTCGTGCACGACTCCCCTCGCCGCGGGCACCGGCAATTTTTCCGCCCCGCCGGGTTTGGCGGGCTACGACAATTGGCGGCTGGTCGCCGGTTCGCCGTGCGTCGACGCCGGCAGCTTGTGGCTTTCCGAAGGAAATTTCGACCTAGACGGCGATCCGCGCATCTGGGGCAGCGAGGTCGACGTGGGCTGCGACGAATTCTACCTCCCCGGCCTGGGCGGGCCGCTGGCGGTCGCCGTGGAGAGCAGCACGGACCGCGCGGTCGTCGGCACGCCCATCGCGTTCCAATGCGACGTCGCGGGCCAGCCCGCCGCCTACGTCTGGACCTTCAGCGACGGCTTTGCCGTCTCCAACGTCCCGTTCGTAGAGCGGACCTTCGAGACGCCGGGCATCTACGTCGCCACCGTCGCGGCCTGGAATCCGGACGGGGCCGCCTCCAATTCCGTCGCCGTGGAGATTTTCCCGGGCTACACCAACTACGTCTCCCCCGCGGGCCTGCACGTGCCCCCCTTCACCAACTGGCCGGATGCGGCGACGAACATCCAGGACGCCATCGCCGCCAACATTCCCGGGGGCGTGGTGGCGGTCGGCGACGGCGACTACGACGCGGGGGGCGTCGCCTGGAACGGCGGGCTCACCAACCGGATCGCCATCACGAACGCGCTGGACGTCGTCAGCCTGAACGGACCGGCCCACGCGCGGATCGTGGGCGCGGGCCCCTGCGGCGACGCCGCGGTGCGCTGCGCCTACGTGGGCGCGGGCGCGCGCCTGATCGGCTTCACGCTGACGAACGGGCACACCCGCGCGGCGGGCGACGCGGACCGGGACCAAAGCGGCGGCGGGGCCTGGTGCGAAGCCGGCGGCGTCTTGGAGGATTGCGTGCTCCAAAACAACGCGGCGGCCCAATCCGGCGGCGGCATCCGGGGCGGAACGGTGCGCGAGTCGACTTTGTGCGCCAATGCCGCGCTCGACGGCGGCGGCGCCGGCAACGCGGCGCTCTCGCGCTGCGTGCTGTCCAACAACGTGGCGACCGGCAACGGCGGCGGCGCCAGCGGCGGAACGCTCGAAAACGTGCTGGCGGCGAACAACCAGGCGGCCTACGGCGGCGGTATCGCCGACGCGGCGATTCTGCACGCGACCGTGGCCGACAACCACGCCACGCAATCCGGCGGCGGCATTTTCCGAAGCGTGGCCAGCAATTCCATCGTCTATTTCAATACCGCGGACGCGGGCTGGTCCAACTACTTCAACTCGGTCTGCCGGTACACCTGCACGGCGCCCGATCCGCAATCCGTCGGCAACGCGACCAACGATCCCCGTTTCGTGGATCGGGCCGCGGGGATCTACTTCCTGGAGACCAATTCCCCGGCCTTGGATGCCGCCGCGGCCGGCGAGCTCGCGCTGGACTTGGCCGGCATGCCGCGGCCGGTGGCGGGTAGTCCGGGTGGAACCGCCGCGCCGGACATGGGCGCCTACGAGTTGACGCCCGCGCACTACGTGTCCCCGCAAGGCGGCCACGTCTGGCCGTTCCTGACGTGGGCCGACGCCGCCCACGACATCCAGTCGGCCGTCGATGCCGCCGACGCTCCGGATGCCGTGTGGGTGTCCAACGGCGTCTACAACGCCGGCGGTCGCACGCACTTCGGGGCGCTGACCAACCGCGTAGTGGTGGACAAAGCCATCCGGGTGGAGTCCGTCAACGGCCGCGGGCAAACCGTCATCGAAGGCGCCGGGCCCGTCGGCGCGGCCGCGATCCGCGGCGTCTATCTCGGCACCAACGCCACTCTGGTCGGATTCACGGTGCAGGGCGGAGCCACGCGCGCGGCCGGCGACGCGACGCTCGAGCAAAGCGGCGGCGGCGTCTGGTGCGGCCACGGCGCCTTGGTTTCCAATTGCGCTGTCGCGTTCAACGCGGCGCAGGCCTTCGGCGGCGGCGTGTACGGCGGTCGGCTGGTCAACACCCTCGTGGCCGCCAACGGCGCCGGGCAAGCCGGCGGCGGCATCGCCCGCGGCGAAATCGCATTCTGCACGGTGGCGAACAATGGCGCCACGGACGGCGGCGGTGCGTTCGAAACCACCGGAACCGCCAGCATCGTCTATTACAACGCGGCTGCCGGCTCCGGATCGAACGTGCTGGGCGGCGCATGGGACTTCTGTTGCATCTTCCCGGACCCCGGAGGCCCCGGACACATGACCAACGAGCCTGCCTTCCTCTCTTACGACAACTATCGGCTTACGCTCGGTTCGCCATGCATCGACGCGCTCCCCATCGCGACGCCGGCGCCGGGCAACGATCTCGACTCCGTTCCCCGGCCGCTGGACGGGGATGCAAACGGCGAGGCGAAGGCCGATATCGGCGCATTCGAATTCGTCTACGCCAGCGCGGACACGGATGGCGACGGCATGCCCGACGAGTGGGAATTGCTCCACGGCCTGCTGCCGTTGACCGATGACGCGGCCGAAGACCCGGACGACGACGGCCTGACCAACCTGCAGGAATTCCAGCAGAATACGAATCCCCGGCTCTGGGATACGGACGAAGACGGCCAATCCGATTGGGCGGAAACCGTCGCCGGCACGGATCCGCTGGATCCCGACAGCCTCTTCGCGATCCGGAATCCGGCCGTGCAGGCGGGCACGGGCCATCAGATCTTCGCCTGGCCGGGCAACACCCAGCGCCTCTATACCGTCGTCGCGACCGACGACCTGAACGGCCCGATGACCAATCGTCCGGATTACGTCGACCGGCCGGGGGTGGACGGAACCATGGCGTTCACGAACGACGAACCGACCCTCCTGAACGCGTTCGGCGTCCGCGTCCGCCTGGCGCCTTGACGCATCCGCCCCGTTCCCGCAGCGGTCTCCTCTTCTGGATTGAAAAATGGCCGCGAACAGGCCAGATTCCGCTTCCATGCATTCCGAATACGAATTCACTTCCGTCGCCGAAGCGGATCGCCGGGGATTTCCGTCCCTGCTGGTGGTCATGCTGGGATTCACCTTTTTCTCCGCCAGCATGTGGGCCGGCGCCAATCTGGGCAACGGGCTGCGCGCGCCGGCATTCCTGCTGGCGGTGCTGGCGGGCAACCTGCTGCTAGGCATCTATACGGGTTTGCTCGCGCACATCGCGGCCCGGACGGGACTATCCACGCATCTGCTCGCCCGCCGCGCGTTCGGGCAGAAAGGCGCGATTCTGCCGTCGCTGCTCCTCGGCGTGACGCAGGTGGGCTGGTTCGGCGTGGGCGTGGCGATGTTCGCGCTGCCCGTCGCGCAACTGTTCCCCGGCCTGCCCCGCCTGGTTCTCCTCCTCGTTTCCGGCGCATGCATGACGTTGACGGCCTACTACGGCATCAAGTCGCTGACGATTCTGTCGATCGTGGCGGTGCCGGCCATCGCGCTGCTGGGGTCGGCCTCGATGGCCAAGGCATTCCACGATTTCGGCGGCGTCTCCGCCTGGTTCGCGATGGAACCCGCGGCCCCCCTCTCCCTCACCGCCGCCATCGGCATCTGCGTGGGCTCGTTCATTTCGGGCGGGACGCTCACGCCCGATTTCACCCGCTACGCGCGCACGCCGAAGATCTCCGTTTCCGCCACCGTGATCGCGTTCCTGCTGGGCAATTCGCTGATGTTTCTCTTCGGCGCGGTGGCCTCCGCGTTCTACCAGACCAACGACATTTCGCTGGCGCTGAAGGCGCAGGGCCTGATCGCCGTATCCGTGCTGGTGCTCGGCCTGAACATCTGGACGACGAACGACAACGCGCTCTATGCCGCCAGTCTCGGATTCGCCACGCTCACGCGCCTGCGCAAGCGGAAATTCGTGCTGATCAACGGATTTCTCGGCACGGTTTTCGCCACGGCGGCCTACAACCATTTCGTGCCGTGGCTGAATCTCCTCAATCTGATGCTGCCGTCCATCGGCGCGATCCTGATCTTGGACTACTTCGTCGTGCGCCGGCGCGCGCCCGACGCGGCGCCCGAGCCGGGCATCCGCTGGGCTGCGGTCGTCGCGTGGGCCTGCGGCTTCTGCGCGGCGAAGTTCTTGCCGGGCATCCCGCCGCTGAACACGGTGCTGGCGGCCTCGGCGGCCTATCTGCTTCTGGCCCGACGTCCGCGCCCGGCGTGACGGTCCCGCTCCTTCCCCATACCGGAACCGCGCCATTCCTTTGACAGAAGCCCGCCTCCGGCGTATCGTCGCCGACTCGATGAATGCCCAACTGCCAGCCGATTATCACACGCACACGCGTCTGTGCCGCCACGCCGGCGGCGATCCGATCGATTATGCCCGCGCCGCCGCCGCGCGCGGCATCCCCGAAATCGCCTGCACCGACCACATCCCCTTTCCCAACGATCCGCATCCGTCCATCCGCATGACGCGCGCGGAACTCGACGCCTATTTCGAGCTGGTCCGGCAAGCGCAGGCCGCGAATTTCTGCACCGTCCTGCTCGGCATCGAAGCCGACTACCAGCGCGATCTCGTGAACGGCCATATCCAATCGTTGCTGGACCTCGCCGATTTCGACGTCGTCCTGGGTTCCCTGCACACGGGCCCGTTCTGGGACCTCTCGCCCGGGGATCCCGCGGCGACGCCGGAATTCGTCGAGCAGATGAACCGGACTTACTATCTCCGGATGACCGAGCTGGCCCGCACCGGGCTCTACGACGTCTGCGCCCATTTCGACATCGTCAAGCGCACCGGCGTGCGCGCCCCCGAAGCCCTGCTCGCCGAAATCGTGCCCCCCGCGCTCGACGCCGTCGCCGCGGCCGGCATGGCCATCGAGATCAACACCAGCGGCTACGACCACGGCGCCGCCGAGGCCTATCCCGCGCCGCAAATCCTGGCCTGGATGAATGCGCGCGGCATTCCGATCACCTTCGGCTCCGACTCGCACGATCCGACCCAGATCGGCCGCCATTTCGAGAAGGCCATCGAACTCGCCCGCGCCGCCGGCTACACCCGGCGCGCCGCCTTCCGCCGCCGCCAGAAGACCCTGGTGCCGTTTTAGGCGACGAAAAATCCGGGCCCGCTGCGGGTCCCGGATTTCGCGGCGCGCGGCGCGGATGGATTCCTAATCCGTCCGTTGCGTCACTTCCACGAGATGATAGCCGAACTGGGTCTTGACCGGTCCTTGGACCACGCCGATCGGCGCGCTGAAAACCACCTGGTCGAATTCCTTGACCATCTGGCCCGGCGAGAACGTGCCCAACGCGCCGCCGTCGCGGCCGGACGGGCAGGATGAATGGAGCTTCGCGAGCTCGGCGAAATCCGCGCCGGCGGCGATCTGCTGCTTGAGGGCGTTGCACTGGGCTTCGGTATCGACGAGGATGTGACGTGCTGCGGCTCGGGCCATTGGATTCTCCTGGGTTCGGGGTTGAGCGTCCTAGCATGCCCGGACGGGCCGGGAAATCAAGCCTTCACGGCAAAGTTCCCGCGCTTTCCGGTTCGGTCGCGTCTTCCGGCGGATCCGCATCTTCCGCCGCGGCCGCGGCCGCCTCCTCGATTTCTTCCGGATCGCGGCCGCCGTACTTGCGGTAGAGCCGTTCGTAGACCTGGAATTGGACGTCATCCGAACTGCGTTCGACGACCGCCGGATTGGCCACGGCCACGACGCGGCCCTTGTCGTCGAAGACCCAGAAATCGCGGGCGGGCTGGTTGCATTTGACGCATTGGGGAATGAGGTTGCCCGGGCCGAGGGGCTTGCTCGGATCCATGTGGCCTTTCTGGAGCACGGTGATGGTGTCGGGCCAGTTGAAGTTGGGTTCGCCTTCCTTGGAACCGCAACAGGCGCAACGGTAGCCGTAAGCGGCCTTGAGCTGTTCCCAGTAATCCGGCGACGACAGATCGACCCGGCGCTGGCTGTTGAAGCCCGGATAGGCCTCTTCCAGATTGATGAGGCGGTATTCGCCGGGCTGGATGTTCAGTTCCCGCCCGTCCTTGCGCGTGCCGGAAAGGATGTACCAGCCCGACTGCGCGGCCAGATGCCGGGCCTGCTGGACGTCGTTGACGTCCGGCACGTATTGCCGCATGAACTGGGTCAGCTCGGATTTCGAGACCGTCTTCACGTCGGGATAGCCCCGCGCCAGATAGACGAGCGTCAGGGCCGACAGGACGTAATCCCCGTTCGCCCTCCGGAGCCGGGGCAATTTGACGCCGAGTTCTTCCAGATGCTTGGTGTGGTAGTCCGCGATCAAATCGTACGTGCGCTGGATTTCCTCGTCCGTCGGGAACGACAACTGGCTGGCGTCGGCGGTCGTTCCCGCGATGGCGGCGAGATCGCCGCCGGCCAAGGTCCGGGAAGCGGTTTCCTGGCTCCCGGCCGCAACGGCGAACCAAACCGCCGCCAATCCGAGCAGCCACGATTTCATGCGCGTTTTCATGATCCCATTCATACGCCCTGCGGGCGCCAATGGCAACCGCGAGACGGTCCAAACGAAAACGCCCCCGCGCGGGCGGCGCGGGGGCGTGCGGCTACCGGCGGTTTACCAGTTGGCGAGGAAGCGCTTGATGACGGGCTCCCAGTTCAGGAGCACCGGCGCGATGACCAGCGCGACCACGCTCATCAGCTTCATCAGGATGTTCAGCGAAGGACCGGCGGTATCCTTGAAAGGATCGCCGACGGTGTCGCCCACCACGGCCGCCTTGTGCGAGGGCGAACCCTTGCCGCCGTGCGCGCCGCCTTCGATGTGCTTCTTGGCGTTGTCCCACGTGCCGCCGGCGTTCGCCATGAACAGCGCCATCAGCACGCCCGAAGCCGTTACGCCCGCCAGCAGGCCGCCCAGCATTTCCTTGCCGAATACGAAACCGGTCACCACCGGCGTCAGGATGCCCAGCAGGGCCGGCACGGTCATCTTCTTGATCGCGGCGGCGGTGGAAATGTCCACGCAGCGGGCGTAGTCGGCCTTGGCGCCTTCCTTGCCGTCGAGCAGGCCGGGGATTTCCTTGAACTGGCGGCGCACTTCTTCGACCATGGCGAAGGCCGCCTGGCCCACCGCCTTCATCGCGAAGGCCGAGAACAGGAAGGGCATCATCGAACCGACCAGCAGGCCGGCCATGACCTTGGGATCGGTGACGTCGATGATCGGTAGGTTGACCGTCTCGCGGAACGCCGCGAACAGGGCCAAGGCCGTCAGGGCGGCGGAACCGATGGCGAAGCCCTTGCCGATGGCGGCGGTGGTGTTGCCGACCGCATCGAGCTTGTCGGTGCGCTGGCGGACTTCCTTTTCGAGGTGCGCCATTTCGGCGAGGCCGCCGGCGTTGTCGGCGATCGGCCCGTAGGCGTCCACCGCGAGCTGGATGCCCGTCGTCGCCAGCATGCCGAGGCCGCCCAGCGCGATGCCGTAGAGGCCGGCGAAGTAGTAGCACGCGATCGTCGCGACCGCGAGCACCAGCACCGGGTAGGCCGTCGAGATCATGCCCACGCCGAGGCCGGCGATGATGTTCGTGGCCGCGCCGGTTTCGGACGCGTCCGCGACGCCGTTGGAGGGCCCCTTGCCTTCCGCGGTGTAGTACTCGGCCAGCAGGCCGATGACGGCACCGGCCACCAAGCCGACCACCGTCGCCAGGAACACGCCGCCGCTCGTGCAGGTCAGCGCGCCCGCGCCCGCCACGGCGGAAGCGATGTTGAACTCGCCGGGCAACATGCGCTTGCAGATGAAGTAGGTCGCGATCGCCATGATCAGGCAGGCGCCGAAGGTGCCCTGATTGAGGGCCTTCTGCGGGTTGCCGCCTTCCTTCGTGCGCACGAAGAACGTGCCGGCGATGGAGAACAGGATGCCCGCGCCGGCAATGACCAGCGGCAACAGGATGAAGGTGATGTCCTTGGCGCCGTTGACCGTGATGGTGGCGCCCAGCACCATGGCCGCCACGATGGCGCCCACGTAGGATTCGAACAGGTCGGCGCCCATGCCGGCCACGTCGCCGACGTTGTCGCCCACGTTGTCGGCGATGACCGCCGGATTGCGGGGATCGTCCTCGGGAATGCCGGCCTCCACCTTGCCGACCAGGTCCGCGCCGACGTCGGCCGCCTTGGTGTAGATGCCGCCGCCTACGCGCGCGAACAGCGCGATCGAGCTGGCGCCCATCGAGAAGCCCGTCAGGATCGGCAAGACGGTGCTCTTGATCAGGTCCACGTTTAGAACGCCGTTCGCGACGCCGTACTTCCGCAGCAGCGCCATCAAGGTCAGCGTCAGGCCGGTCAGGCCGAGGCCGACGACGCTCATGCCCATGACGGCGCCGCCGGAGAACGCGACCTGCAGGGCCGCGGGCAGCCCGGTGCGGGCCGCGTTGGTCGTGCGCATGTTGGCGGCCGTGGCCACCCGCATGCCAAAGAATCCGGACAGGGCCGAGCAGAACGCGCCGAACGCGAAGGCCGCCGCGACCAGCTTGATCGGGCCTTGGTTGATGACCGCCAGCAGAATCGCCACCAGGACGACCACGATGGCCAGCACCTTGTACTCGCGCTTCAGAAACGCCATGGCGCCCTCGCGGACGGCCGCGCCGATCTCCAGCATCCGGGCCGTGCCGGGATCCTGCCGGTTGATCCATTTCGTTTTCCACCACGCAAAAAGCAAAGCGACCAGGCCGCAACCCAAGGCCGCATACAGCAGGTTGTTCGTGTTCATAGTAAAGCGTTTCTCCTGTTTGTTTTTCTAAATCGTCGCGGGCCAAGGTAGGAGATTTGCCCCCTTTCTGTCAAACCCGAAGAACCCCCCTACAGCAATTCGCCGACTTTGCCGCCAAACAGGATCTCCAGCCCGATGCGCAGCGACGGCCGGGCCTGATACTCATCTTCTTTGGGGAATTGGACTTGCGGCGTAACCGTATAGTAAATCCACTTCCGATACAGGGCATCCCGCCAGGTCAAATTCACCAGCGAATCGTCCCAATACCAGTCGGAACTCCGAATGTGCGGGAAAACGCTGATTTGCGCCACCCAGCCCCGGCCGCGACCGGAGCGCAACCAAGCAAACCGCAGGCTTTGCTCGAACTCCACGCTGTCCAAGGCCTCCGACGTCCGTTCGGCGGTCCGCGTCTGGAAAATCTGCTTCGGACCCACCGGCCGCGTCCATGCCAGCACGATCTTCTGCCCGAAGCCTTCGTCGCTGTGATAGGTGGCCTGCGGGTTCAGGCAGAGGATGCCGTCCTCCACCGGCCGTTCCAGCCGCCAATCCGTGCTCAGGTAGACGACGGGATTCCCATCGCGCCAGCGGAGCCCCCCCCCCATCGACAGATCGGTCCCCCGCAATGTCCGAAACATGGTGCGCACGCCAAGGCGCATGTCGGATTCTTTCTTCATCGGATCCGTGCCCGGCAACTCGTCCTGCCCGGCGTTGTCCACGGACAAGTGCAGCGAGCGCTCCAAACCGGGCAACGCCATGTCCGCGCGGAACCGCACCTTGAAATCGAAATTCTTTTCGCTGCTCTTGCCCCCCGTCCGCGTCAGCAGCTTCAGCTTGAACGTCGATAGTTCCGGATCGTAGGGCGCGTCTTCGGCCAGCCACTTCACGTCGATGCGCCGCACCGCATCGTCCATCCAGCAATAGGTCCGGTCATGGACCCCATCCATCCATTTCGTGAACCGATTCTGGCCGCGGCGCGTCTGGCCATTTTCTTCGTATTGGGCGTTCAGCGCCTGCATCTGCAGCGCCAACACCTGATCCGGATTCAACTTGAGATGGAGTTTCGGTTCGTGTGCCCCCCCGTTTTCCGCCGGCGTCCCCGTCGCCGCCGGTTTTTTCGCAGGCGTTTCCCGCGGCAACGACGCCAGAGGCTGGAGGCCCAACTGCGCGTATCCGACCCCCGCCGGCGTCCAAGCCGCCGCCGCCAGCAGCAGGACCCGCACCGCGATGGGTTTCAAGCGCCGTCTCATGGGGCCACCCGGCGCGCCTGGCAATCGTACGGCCCGGTCCGCGAAATTTTCACCTTCACGAAATCCCCGATCTGGGCGCCGCGACCCGCGGCGTCCAGCACGGTTTCGCCGTCCACTTCGGGCGCCTGCCAGGGCGTCCGGCCATGCCAGCCGTCCGGATCGCGCCGTTCCAGCAGCATGACCGTCCGCTCCCCCTTCCGCCGCCGCAACCGCGCCGCCGCCGCTTTGGCCTGCGCGGCCATCAGCCGGCGCCGGCGGTCTTCCGCCACCGCCGCATCCACGCGGTCCGCCATGCCCGCCGATACCGTGCCCGGTTCCGGCGACCACGCGAAAACGCCCAGATGGTCGAAATGCCCCTCTTCCACGAACGCCAGCAATTCCCCGAATTCCTTTTCCCGTTCGCCCGGATGCCCCACGATGAACGTCGTCCGCAACGCCGCCCCCGGCAGGATCCGGTCGATCTGCGCCAGCGCCGCATCCACCCGCTTGCGCCCGTAGCCGCGGCCCATCCGCTTGAGCATCTTTTCGTTCACGTGCTGCAGCGGCAGGTCCAGATACGGACACACCCGCAAATCCGACGCCATGACCTCGAGAACGTCGTCCGTCAGATGCCGCGGGTGCGCATACATCACGCGGAACCACAGATCGCCCGGGATCCGGAGCAGTTCCTCCAGCAAGACCGCCAGCCGCGGCTCGCCCGCGGAATCCATCCCGTAGGCGGTCGTGTCCTGCGCGATCAGAATCAGTTCTTTCGCGCCGGCCGCCACCAGTTCCCGCGCTTCCTTCAGGATCGCCTTCATGGGCCGGCTGGCTCGCCGTCCCCGAATCAGCGGAATCGAACAATACGCGCAGCAATTCGAACAGCCTTCGCCGATTTTCAGATAGGCCGACGCTTCGGAACCGATCCGCATGCGCGGCCGGCCCAGCCATTCCAGATAGGTCTTGGGCAGCACCCGTCCCGCGTAGCCCCCGGCGCGGGACGCCGACGCCTTGCCCGCCAAAAGTTCCTGGCAGATTTCCGGCAGGCGCGCGTAGTCCGCGAACCCGACCCGCGCGTCGGCCGCGGCCAGGAATTCGTCCAGCGCGGCCGCGCCGCCCGCCCGCTCCACGAGACAGCCCGTCGCCACCAGCAGAGGCCGGCCCTTGCGGCCCCGTTCCGCCGCCAGTTCCGCCAGCACGTCCGCCGCCTCGCGGCGGGACGCGTCGAGAAATCCGCACGTGTTCACGAGGCAGACGTCCGCCGCCGCCGGCTTTTCGGCGAACTGGAACCCCGCCAGCGCCATCCCGCCCAGGAGACCCTCGGAGTCCACGGTGTTCTTCGGACACCCGAGGTTAATCAGGCTGAATCGCTGGACGCGCTTAGCCACGTTTCTCCATCAATCCGAACAGCCACGCGATCTGTTCGCCCAGATTCTGCATGTTCGCGAGCCCTTCCGCGTCGTTCAGCACCTCGCCCGGCGCGCCGCCCATGCCGAAATTCCAATAGGTCGAGCCCGGCACCACCATCTCGCAGGCCAGAAACAGGTGGTTGATCGTTTCCATCACCTGGACGGCGCCGCCGCGCCGCACTGCCGCCACGCCCGCGCCGACCTTCCGCCGCAGCAAACCGCCGTTCGCCCGCCCCACCCGGCCCGCGCGGTCGATCAGCGCCTTCGTTTCCGCCGTCACGTCCCCGAAATACGTCGGCGAGCCGATCAAGATCGCGTCCGCCTCGCACATTTTCGCGAACGCCAGGTTGAAGATGTCGTCGTCGATCACGCATTGCCGGTTGCGGATCCGCTTGCAAGCGTCGCACGCCGTGCAGCCGCGGATGCGCGTCCCGCCCACCTGCAAAAAGTCCGTGCGGTGCCCCGCCGCCGCGATCGGCTCGAGCGCCTTCCGCAGCAGGATTTCCGTGTTGCCGCCCTTGCGCGGGCTCCCGTTGATCGCCAATGCCCTCATCGTTCCGTCCTGACTTCCGAGCTCCGCGCTCCGTTTTCTACTTCCGCTTCTTCCCAAATTCCGTCCCAGCACGCCACCTCGTGGTCCGCCTCCAGCGTCCGCATCCGCGGCATGGTCCGCCGGCAGGCGGCGCGCGCCAGCGGACAGCGGGGCGCGAACCGGCAGCCCGGCGGCGGATCCGCCAGCGACGGCAATTGCCCCGGAATGTCCGGCAGCCGTTCCGTTTTTCCGTGCAGCCGCGGCATCGCCGCGAGCAATCCGCGCGTGTACGGATGCGCCGGCCGCTCGAAGGTCGCGTCGCGCGATCCTTTTTCCGCCAGGCGCGCCGCGTACATCACGTGCACCCGGTCGCACACGTCCCACACCACGCCCATGTCGTGCGTGATCAGCAGCACCGCCGTGTCGCCGCCGCGCAGGCGCAGCAGCAGTTCGAAAATCTGCGCCTGGATCGTCACGTCCAGCGCCGTCGTCGGCTCGTCCGCGATGATCAATTCCGGCTCCGGCAGCATCGCCATCGCCAGCATGACCCGCTGCCGCATCCCGCCCGACAGCTGGTGCGGATAGTCCTTCATCCGCTGCTCCGGGTCCGGCAAGCCCACCCGCTTCAGCCAGTCCAGCCCCAGCGCCCAGGCGTCGGCGCCGGCGCCGTCCCGATGCAGCCGCGCCGCCTCGACCAGCTGGTCGCCGATCCGGTGCAGCGGCGACAGCGCCGTCATCGGCTCCTGGAAAATCATCCCGATCTGGCCGCCCCGGATTTTCCGCAGCTCTTCGATCGGCATGGCCAGCAAATCGCGGCCGCGGAACAGCGCCCGTCCGCCTTCGATGACCGCCGGCGGCCGCGGCAGCAGCCGCAGCAGGCTGAGCGCCGTCACCGTCTTGCCGCAGCCCGATTCGCCCACGAGGCCGAGGACTTCGCCGCGGCGGACCTCGAACGACACACCGTCGACCGCGCGCAGAAATCCGGACGCGGTCTCGAATCCCGCGCGCAAATTTTCCACGCTCAACAGCACTTCGCCCATGACCTCGGCATCATCCGATGCCGCCGCCCGCGTGGCAAGCGTTTTGGGGTTGGCGGTTTCCGGTTCGGCGCGGTATGGTCCCCCCCATGAAATTGGACCGTTTGCTCGACATTCCCGGCACCGAGTGCCTTCTGCCCGCTCCGGCGGGCGCGGAGTTCGACTCCGCCTTCACGTCCGACTTGCTCAGCGACGTCCTGGCCCACGCCGCCGAAAATTCCGTGCTCATCACCATCCAGGCCCATCAGAACGCCGTCGCCGTGGCCTCGCTGGTCGGCATCCGCGCCATCCTCGCCTGCTCGGCCCGGCCCATTCCCTCCGACATGCTGGCCGCCGCCCGCACGAAATCCATCGGTCTCTACCGCACGCCCCTCCACCAGTTCGACGCTTCCGTCGCCGTCCACCGGCTCCTCGCCGCCCCATGAGCTACCGTCCTTATTATCCTTCCGCCTCCGCCGGCCGCGCGCCGGGCTTCTTCGCCCAGCTCCCGCCCGTCGTCGCCGCGCTCATCAAGATCAACGCCGGCGTCTTTCTGGTGTTCTGGTTGCTGCGATCAAACACCCTCTACGATTTGCTCGCGCTGTCGCAGAACGGCATCCGCCACGGCTATCTTTGGCAGCCGTTCACCTACATGTTCCTGCACGGCGGGTTCATGCACCTGCTTTTCAACATGTTCACGCTCTATTTCCTCGGGCCCGAAACCGAACGCGCCATGGGCTCGAAGCATTTTCTCGCCATGTATTTGATCAGCGGCCTCCTCGGCGGCCTCGGCTGGCTCTGGCTCTCGCCCCAGCCCCACGCCCTGTGCGTCGGCGCCTCCGGCGCCATCTTCGGCGTCCTCGCCGCCTTCGCCACGCTCTACCCCCGCCGCCAGCTCACGCTCCTGATCTTCTTCATCTTCCCCGTCACGATGATGGCTTGGCAGCTCGTCGCCGGCCTCGCCCTGATCGAATTCGTTCTCGCCAACAACGATCCCGCCTCCGGCATCGCCCATACGGCCCACCTCGCGGGCGCTTTCGCCGGCTTCCTCTACATCGACCAGCTTTTCGAAAACACCACTCTTCGCCGCCTCTGGCACCGCGCCCGCGACTACGTCGCCCAGCGCCCCCACGTGCCCCGCGCCGCGCCTCCGCCCCCGGACCAGGCCGAAGTCGACCGCATCCTCGACAAGATCTCCGCGCAGGGCATCCAATCCCTCACCAAGGCCGAGCGCCAAACCCTCCACCGCGCCTCGCGGACGTTTTAGGAACCCGGTCGCCGCATGATCGACCAGAAGCAACCCGAGCTGGAATTCCCCGTCGATTGCCACTTCAAGGTGATCGCCGAAAAGCTGGACGGCATCGCTTTCGTCATCGAAACCGTCCTGCTGGGCCTGGGCGTTACCAGTCCCCTGACGGCCGGGAACGAGTCCAAGGGGGGCAAATACGTCACCTTCAACGTCACGGTGCGCGTGGACTCCCGGGAGCAGATGAACCGGATCGACGCCGAACTGCGCAACGTCCAGGGCGTAAAGATGGTCCTGTAGCTCCTCGACCCAATCCCCCAACGGCCTCGCGCCTCAGTTCCCCACGCCTTGCGCCTCAGCCCCCGATGGTGACTTCAGACCCCCACGGCCTTGTGCCGTGGGTGAATCAGGTCCTTCCCTAAAGCCCCGCGCCCTCCTTCCCCCCACCCTTTTCTTGCACATCCGCGCGGCGTGGGGCATATTCCCCGAAACGTTTGACCCGAACTGGAGCACCCCATGAGCTTGAAACTGGAAAAAATCGCCAACTATGCCGGCCCCAAGGGCCCTGTCGTCCTCGTCGTCATGGACGGCGTCGGCATCGGCAAATACGAAGAGGGCGACTATGTCCGCTCCGCCAACAAGCCGAATCTCGACCATCTCCTCGCCACCTGCCCCCACACCGTCCTCAAGGCCCACGGCACCGCCGTCGGCATGCCGTCCGACGACGACATGGGCAATTCCGAAATCGGCCACAACGCCATCGGCTGCGGCCGCGTCTACGACCAAGGCGCCTCCCTCGTCGCCAAGGCCGTCGCCTCCGGCGACCTCTACCAAGGCGAAACCTGGAAAAAAATGATCGCCAACGTCCAGGCGCACGGCTCCACGCTCCATTTCATCGGGCTTTTCTCCGACGGCAACGTCCACTCGCACATCGACCACCTCAAAGGCATGCTCGCGCAGGCCAAGAAGGAAGGCGTCAAGCGCGCCCGCATCCATCCCCTCCTCGACGGCCGCGACGTGCCCCCCACCTCCGCCCTCGACTACGTCCTGCCCTTCGAGGAGTTCCTCGCCGAACTCAATTCCGACGGCTCCGTCGACTACGCCATCGCCTCCGGCGGCGGCCGCATGAAGGTCACCATGGACCGCTACGAAGCCGACTGGAACATGGTCGCCCTCGGCTGGAAGACCCACGTCCGCGGCGAAGGCAATCTCTACCCCTCCGCGCAGGCCGCCATCGAAGCCCTGCGCGCCGCCACCCCCGGCGTCCTCGACCAGGACCTGCCGCCCTTCGTCGTCGGCCGCGACGGCAAGCCCGTCGGACCCATCGTCGACCACGACAGCGTCATCCTGTTCAATTTCCGCGGCGACCGCGCCATCGAACTGACCCATGCCTTCGAGCAGGCCGACTTCAAGCCCTTCGACCGCGGCCCGCGCCCCGACGTCCTCTTCGCCGGCATGATGCAGTACGACGGCGACGCCAACATCCCCGCTCTCTATCTCGTCACGCCCCCCCGCATCACCCGCACCATCGGCGAATACCTCGCCGACGCCGGCCTGCACCAGCTCGCCATCAGCGAAACCCAGAAGTTCGGCCACGTCACCTACTTCTTCAACGGCAACCGCGCCGAGAAGTTCAACGAAGCCCTCGAGGACTACGTCGAGGTGCCCTCCGACCGCGTCCCCTTCGAGGAACGCCCCTGGATGAAATCCGCCGAAATCACCGACCGGCTCATCGAGGCCATCGAGTCCGGCAAGTACGACTTCATCCGCGTCAACTATCCCAACGGCGACATGGTCGGCCACACCGGCATCTTTCCCGCCGTCAAGATCGCCGTCGAATCCGTCGATCTCGCCCTCGGCCGCCTGATCCCCGCCATCCAGAAGGCCGGCGGCATCCTCGTCATCAGCGCCGACCACGGCAATTCCGACGACATGTACGAGCACGCCAAGGACGGCACCGTCAAGATGGACAAGAAGACCGGCCTGCCCAAGGCCCGCACCGCCCACTCCCTCAACCCCGTCCCGGCGATCATCTACGACCCCGCCAACCTCGCGAAAGCCAAGCTGACGGACAAAACCGGCCTGGGCATCTCGTCCCTCGCCGCCACGTGCCTCAACCTTCTCGGCTACCAGACGCCCGAAGGCTACGATCCTTCCCTCGTCTCCGTCGGCGATTGAAACCTTGAAATCTCAATATTCAATATCCAATGAACAATCTTCAATATTCAGCTCCGTTGAACATTGGATATTGAACATTGAATATTGGATATTCCTCCGGAGATCTCCATGCCTTGGCTAACGGACACTCCCCAAGGCACCGTCTTGAACCTGCGCATCGTGCCGCGCGCTTCGAAAAACGCCATCCAGGGCGAACACGGCGACGCCCTCAAGGTGCGCCTCTGCGCCCCGCCGGTGGACGGCGCCGCCAACGCGGCCCTGATCGAATTCCTCGCCGACGCCTGCGATCTCCCCCGCGCCCGCGTCCAGCTCCTCTCCGGCCAGACGTCCCGCAACAAACGGGTGCTGCTGACCGGCGTTTCCGCAGCCGCCATCCGATCCCAGATCCAAGCAGGAAAACAGGAAGGACTCAGGAAAACATGAAAATTCCGATTCCTGATTTCGGCTGTTCCTCCCAAGAATCTCCGGCTGTCCTCCTGTTTTCTTGTGTTTCCTGTATTCCTGCCAAAATTCCTTCGGCTTTTTTCTTTTCATGAGTTCCTGAGTTCCGATTGATGAAACACCTCACGGAATATTCCGAACCCGACAAAATCCGCGCCCTCGCGGCGGAGATCGCGCGGATTTCGAAGCGCCCGGCGCGCATCATGGAAGTCTGCGGCGGCCAGACCCACGCCATCCTGCGCCACGCGCTCGACACGCTCCTCCCCCCGCATGTCCAGCTCCTGCACGGCCCCGGCTGCCCCGTCTGCGTCACGCCGTCCGCCTACCTCGACCACGCCATCGCCATCGCCCAGCGGCCCGACGTCGTCGTGACCACATTCGGCGATTTGCTGCGCGTGCCGTCCAACGCCTCGGGCGACCTCTACGCCGCCAAGGCCCGCGGCGCCGACGTCCGCATGGTGACTTCCCCCCTGCAGGCGCTCGATTTCGCCCGCGCAAATCCGGACAAGCAAATCGTCCATCTCGCCATCGGCTTCGAAACCACCGCGCCCGCCAACGCCATGCTGGCCTATCTCGCGAAAGAACGGAATCTGGCCAACGTCAGCCTCCTCGTCTCGCAATTTCTCGTGCCGCCCATCCTGCGCGCCATCTGCGCCGATCCGGAAACCGCCCCCGACGCCTTCCTCGCCGCGGGCCACGTCTGCGCGATCGTCGGCTCCGATCCCTACGTTTCGCTCGCGAAGGAATTGAACCGCCCCATCGCCGTCACCGGCTTCGAGCCGGCCGACATCCTGCTCGGCGTCCTCGATGTCCTGCGCTTGTTCGAGCAGGGAAAGGCCGAGATGATCAACGCCTACCCGCGCGTCGTCCATCCCGGCGGCAACCCCGAAGCCCTGCGCGTCATGGACGCCGTCTTCCAGGTCTCCGACCGCGAATGGCGCGGGCTGGGCTTCGTGCCCATGAGCGGCCTGTCCCTCCGCCCGGAATACGCGGCCTACGACGCCGCCTTGAAATTCCCCTCTCAAAAAACAATTGTTTGCAAACAATTGCAGGAGGCCCCGGAGTGTCCGGCCGCCTCCGTCCTGCTTGGCAAGCTGCAACCGCCCGACTGCCCCCACTTCGGCACGCGCTGCACCCCCGACCACCCTCTCGGCGCCCCCATGGTTTCCCCCGAAGGCCCTTGCGCCGCGTTTTATCTCCACCGGCGGGCGTAATCCCGCGCCGGCGCCTTCATCCGGCCTTCATTCTGCCCGCCTTGACAATTTCCGCGTCCCGGCGCACTGTGCGACCATGAAATCGTTGTCGTCTCTCGCCGTTTGCTTTCTGGTTTGGCTCGCTTCCGTTTCGGCGGGTTTCGCCGCCGCAGAACCCGCAGCCGCCCTCGTCTATTTTTCCCCGTATCCGGCCGTCCCCGAACAGGTCCGCACCAACCGCGACGTCGTCCGCTGGCGCCTGGGCGATCAACTCTTCGACGAAGGCCCCTGCCTCGAAGGCGTGCCGTTCCCCGTGCTCGTCGGCACCACCCAGCAGGTCGCCGCCGTCAGCCAGCTGCTCGCCACTTCCGTCCAAACCTTCGGCCCCATGCGCGGCTATGAACAGATCCTGCCCCAGTTCTGCGCTCCGGAGCCGGAGCCCGGGCTCGGAGCGATCATCGTCACCAACGGCTATCACGACGAAGAGGCCGTCGCTTCTTTGCTGACCCAATTCGAGACAAACTTTCCCGCCTTGGCTCAAAAGATCCAGATCGGGTGCACGACCATGGGCCGGCCCATCTGGGCGCTCAAGATCTCCGACAACGTCGAGACGGAAGAACCCGAACCGCGCGTCGTGATCGACGCCAACATCCACTCGCGCGAATTCGCCCCGCCGGAAGTGGCGCTCGACGTCATCTGGCAGCTTCTCTACGGCTACACCAACAATGCCACCTTCGCCGCCTGGGTCGACGGAATGGAGATCTACGTCATCCCCTGCCTCAATCCCGACGGCCGCTACTATTGCGACACCGTCAGCACCAGTTGGCGCAAAAACGGCCGGGACAACAACCGCAGCGGCACGTGGACCTATCCGACCGACGGCGTGGATCTCAACCGCAATTCGTCGTTCTATTGGGGCAGCGACGACGAGGGCTCCACGTCCTATGCCGCCGACGACACCTACCGCGGTCCCTACCCGGCCTCCGAACCGGAAATCCAGGCCTACGACGCCTTCCTGCAACGCGTCCGCCCCGGGTTCACCTTGACCTTGCACAGCTACGAAGGATCGATTTACAGCCCCTACGGCGACTACAACGTCGGCATGCCGTCCCCCGATCCGTTCAAACCGCTCGGCACCAACATCGCCCGCGTCTGCACCAACGACGACAATTCCGCCTACGTCTACTACAGCGGCCCGGAATTCAGCTACACCGTCAACGGCGACCGCACCGATGCGAATTACGGTCTCTACGGCATCCAAGCCTATGGGGCGGAAATCGGCTCCGCATTCCAACCCACCTACACCACGACCCGCGACAAACTCGTGCCCGGCCTCCGGCGCGGCTGGCAGCAGTTCCTGGCCGCCGCCCACACGAACTGGCCCAAGGTCCGCGGGTGGTCCACCGATCCGCTCACCGGCCAGCCCGCGCCCGTGCGCATCCATTCGCTCAATTTCACCAGCCGCCCCAACGACGAGCATTGGACCAGCCGCGACGACGGCTTCTTCGAATGCCCGCTGCCGACCGCCGGCACCTACCGCATCGTCTTCGCGCCGCTGGGCCAGGCTTCCCTCGCCGTCACCCAGACGCTCGCCATCTCCTCCACGGCCCGCTCGACCAATCTGGCGTTCGGCACGGCGCCCGTCCTCGGCGCGCCCACGACCAACGGCCTGATGACCTGGAGCAACCAGAACGAAAACGGCACGCTGCTCCTGGAATTCGCGGATCAAGTGGAAGGTCCCTGGATCCCGCTCCTCGCCCAGGCCAGCACCGGCCGCACCGGGCAGGTTGCGCTGCCGACGAATTCCGCCACGCCGTTCATCCGCATCCACGCTTCGGCGCGGCTCTTCTCCGCCAACACCAATCTGGCTTGCGTTCCCGCCGGCCAATTCCGGATGGGCGCCGACGGTTCCGCCGACACCAACGAGGCGCCCGCCGCCGCGATCCACGTCGATGCCTTTGCCATCGACGCCCGCGAAGTCACCTACACCAACTGGGCGATGGTCCGCCGCTGGGCCCTGACCAACGGCTACCACTTCGCCACCGGCCAATGCGGCGTCGTGTCCGGCGGCGGGGCCGCCGCCTCGAGCAACCACCCCGTCGTCAAGGTGGGTTGGTACGATGCCGTCAAGTTCTGCAACGCCCGTTCGCAATACGAAGGCCTGATGCCCGCGTACTACACGACCGCCGGGCAAACGAACGTCTACAAGTCCAACGTCGTGAGCCTGTCCTCCGCCTGCGTGAACTGGGACGCCAACGGCTACCGCCTGCCGACCGAAGCCGAATGGGAAAAGGCCGCGCGCGGCGGCGCCACCGGCCGGGAATACCCGTGGGGCGATTCCATCGCCGCCAGCAACGCGCTCTATGCTTCCGTCGGCACGTCCAACGTGGCCTCTTATGCCGCCAACGGCTATGGCCTGCGCGATGCCGCCGGCAACGCCGCCGAATGGTGCTGGGACTGGTCCGGCTCCTATGCCGACCGGACCGATGCCAATCCAACCGGCCCGGCCACCGGCACCCTCCGCGTCGTCCGCGGCGGCTCGTGGAGCAACGCCGCCGCCGGCCTGCGCTGCGCCGCGCGCTCGTCCCTCGCCCCCGCCGCCAGCAACACCGTCGTCGGCCTCCGCTGCGTCCGGCGGTAAGGACCCGTTCCGAAACCGGATCGTCTGAAGATCCGGCGATGACCGGACTGGAGCGTCTCCCGGTGCGCCACGCCGGATCAGCCCCATGCAATGAAAACGCCGCGCCCCTTTCGGGGCGCGGCGCGCGCGGCGACCGCTCGGTCTAGGGTGCGAGCAGGCGATAGTACCGCTTCACGTCGACGTTGTTGGTGTCCGTCAAGGTGAGATTGCCGCCATCGCCGATGCCGCTGTCCACCTCGGTCCACGTCACCGGATCCGCCAGGAGGTCGAGGCTGAATTCCAGGCGGTATTCCTGGCCGTTCACCGTCGGGAAGGTGGCGGAAGCCGGCGCGCCGCCGCTCACGTCGAACGTCCGGACCACCGGCAAGGGATAGACGGTTATGCCCACGGCCTCCCCGTCGCTACCGTCCTTGTCGGTGGCGTAGAAGGTAACGCTGTACTCGCCCGTCGGCGCCGCGGCCGTCCACAGGAACGTGCCCAGTTCGTTCGTCGGATAGAACGCCGCGCCGGCCGGCAGATTGCTCGCCGTCAGGGTCACCGGATCGGCTTCCGTCGGCGTGGCCGACACCTCGAACTGCAGATCGTGTCCCACGAACGTTTCCTGGCCGCCGATCGCGTTCAGCACCGGGGGCGTGCCGCCGGCGGCCGCCGTCGTCACGTTCGTCGTCTCCGAATACGGGCTGTTGGACACGGCGTTGTAGGCTTTCGCGCGGTAGTAGTACGTCGCGCCTTCCGTCAGGCCGGTCACGACCGCCGTCGTCACGTCGCCCACGTCGAGGTTCTCGTAGCCCGGAACGTAGGCAGGAACGCCACCGCTCGTACCCCAACCCATCACGACCAGATTCGACACCCCCACACCGACTCCGGAAAGCGCATCCAGCGACTGCCACCGAATGCGAGTCTGGGCATTGCCAAGATTGGCCGTATTGGTCAAAGTCGGGATCGTGCAGAACGTGCTGCCAAGGAAGGGATTTACGACGCCGATGACCGTCCAGGACCCGCCATTGTCTTCCGAAATGGACAGGGTAATGTTCGAATGCGTCGTTCCGCCATAGGTGCGTGCGCGGAAATCAACGGTCAGATTGGTAAATCCAACGGTGGAAAACGCCGGCGAGACGATTTCGGCCGCTGCATTGGTCATCTGGACGTAGGTAGTCCCGCCCAAGGCGACACCGGACCAATCCCCTGTGATCAGCGCGGGAGAAGTAGCGGCATTGCTGGCCAAGAGAAATTGTCCGCTCGCACCGCCACCGCTTGAGAACGTGTCGTTCGTGCCAACGTCCAAAATATAGCCGGTGGCGCCGGCGGAAGCCAGCCAGTTGGCGTTGAACTGTTCGGCCTGCACGCTGCTGGCCGCCTGGATGACCGGCGCCGCCAATTCCGCCGGGGCTTCGCCCACGGTGATGGCGATGGTCTCCTCGTCGGTCCCGTCCTTGTCCGTCGCGTAGAACGTCACGCTGTATACGCCGGTCGGCGTCGCGCCGAGCCACTCGAAGGTGCCCGCCTCGTTGGTCGGATAGAACGCGGAGCCCGCCGGCAGGTTGCTCGCGGTCAGCGTCGCCGCGTCGCCGTCCGTGGGCGTCGCGACGACCTCGAACAGGAGGTTGCTGCCCAGTTCGACGTACTGGTTGCCCACCGGATTCAGGATGGGCGGCGTCGGCAGGCCGGGACCCGAGCAGTCGCTCGTGTGGGTGCCCAACCCGTCGAAGGTGTCGACGGCGTAACCGTCCCATTCCGTCGCGGGATCGAAGGCGTCCACGGTGTTGGTGTCGCCCACCTTGATCGTGCTCTTGCGGCGCAGGGTATTGTCGGCGGTGGACGTCAGGTTGGTGCCCCATTCCGAACCCGGATCCGTGCCGACCACGCCGATGGAGTCCACCACCGGACCGTTCGTTCCCCCGCTTCGCAGGACCACGGCATCGTCGCCGTTGAAGGTCAAGACGGCGCTGGTCATGTCGGCCAGGGCCAGCAACGCGGCGTCCGCCGAACTGTTGGCCAGCACGAACACGTCCTGCGACGGAATCGTTCCGGTCAGGGGAATCGTATAGCCCACGCTGGTCGCTCCGTTCTGATAACCCATAACGTAGTACTGGTCGGCCGTCAGGTCGATGGCTTCCGCCGTCGGGTTGTAGATTTCCAGCGCCTTGTTGTTGCCTGAACCTTCGACGTATTCCGAGACGAGCACGTGGCAGTTGGTGTCGACGAACGGCGTCGGCTGGACATCGATGGAGATCGTCTTCTCGGTCGTGCCGTCCTTGTCCTCGGCATAGAAGCTGACGTAGTAGGTCCCCGTGGGAGCGGGGCTGTCCCAGATGAAGGTGCCGGCGCTGCTGCCGACGCCGTTGGTGAGCGGGAACGTCGCGCCGGCCGGCAGGTTGCTGGCCGTCAGCGCGATCGGATCGCCGTCGTAGGGATCCGTCGCGACGACCGCGAAGCTCAGCAGGTTGCTTTCGACGATGCTCTGGTTGGGCAGGTAGCCGAAGACCGGCGGCTTGTTGCTGCCGCAGCACAGCGGTTCGGAAGCCGTCACCGAAATCGACCAGCCTTGCGCGATGCTGCCGGAATCCACCTCGAACTGGTCGGCGCAATACAGAGACCACGTGCCGTTGGGATTGCCGCCGTTGAATTCGGACAACGAAACGGCATACGGCTCGGCGGGTCCGGGCGACGGCAGGGCCAAGGGATCGCCGCCGGGGAGATACGTGCCCGAAACCATCGGATCCGCGATGGACGCGCCAGCTTCGTCGTCGAACGTCAGCGTCACGCCGCTGACGGACGTTTCCCCGCCGGCCCCGCCCATCAGGCAGACCTTCTGACCGTCCGGGCTCACCAGCACGACGTCCACGTCGGAGGGATAGTCGTGCGCGAACCCGCGCAGAGTGGCCGTGACCTTGCTGATGGTGCCCGGCAGGTTCGAAATGGAGAGAGTGCTGGGATACGGCGAGGCGGCGGCGTAGTCCACCAGCGTGATGGCCGAGGCGTTCGTCCGGGATTGTCCGACGTCCGAGGTTCCGCCCAGGCCGAACTCGAAGAGGACCACGCCCAGATCGAGGCCGTTGTCGTCCAGCGTCAGCGTCGCGGTCAAGGTGCCGCCGCATTCGCCGGTGGCCATGAAGGTGAACGAATTCGTGACCGGCGCGCCGCCGGCGAGCAAGGCGCCGTAGCTGTGCGGCCCGTCGGGAGCGGTCACGCCGCCGGTGGCCAGCAGCGTCGCCACGACGTTGGTGGTGTCGGCCGAGCCGGCGTTGCGCAGCACGAAGTCCACCGTGACGGTCTCGTCGGGATCGATGGCGTCGTTGCCGACCACTCCGCAGCTCTCCGCGACCAGATCGCTGCCCTCGCCCATCACGACGGGCATTTCGACTTCCAGGAGGTTGTAGATCACCAGCGCGTAGTCCTGGTCGATGGCGGGCTCGACGTTCGGCACGCCGTCCGAATTGATATTGGCCGCGGTGACGACCACCGTCACCGCTCCGGTCGTCCCGGCCGGCAAGAAGACGCTTTCGGAATTGTTCCGGGGGTCGGCGGTGCCGCCGTTGGTCGAAACCGCGCCGTTGAAGACGTTGCCCAGATAGGTCTTGCCGCCCGCCGCGACGGTCAGGTTCAGGTCGTTGTTGTAGGCATTGCCGGAGGTCGAGCCGGGCGCGTCCGTCCACGACAGGCTGATGCGCACGGGCTTGCCGGGATCCACGACGAGGCCGCTGATCGCCCGCGACTGGCCGCTGGCGGTGAAGACGTCGGCGGGAACCTGGTCCCGCAGGATGCGCGCGGTGCCGTCGAAGGCGAAATCGAGGTTCATCATGCCCATGCCCTGGTCGTTGGACCAGAGGTCGTCGTTGGCGTCCGCCCCCGTCATGTAGCGGGCGGAGTTCATCAGGTAGGCCTTGACCATGGCCGGGCTGGGCGGATTCGTCCATTGGTTGATGAAATACTGGTAGACCAGCGCGGCGCCGCCGGCCACGGCCGGCGTCGAATGGCTCGTGCCCGACGACGTGCTGTACCACTGCTGGTTCGTCGGGAAGAAATTGACGTAGCTGCCGGAATTGTCCTTGAGACCGCACACGCCGGAGGCGTCGAAGCAGGCCAGGTCGTTGCCGGTGCCGCTCATCGCCTTGACTTCCTGCGCCACGCCGCCGGTGACGTGCGTGCCGGGCGCCAGGATTTCGGGTTTCGCGCGGCCGTCGCTGCAGGGCCCGCGGCTCGAGAAGGTGGCGACGTCGTTGGCGCTGTCGGCCTCGTCGTCGGCCGTGTCGCAGCCGTCCGTGCCCAGCGTGGCGGCGCCCCAGTTCGTGATGGCGTGCGAATGGACGTTTTCGGCCGCGCCGACGGTGATGACGTTCTTGGCCGTGCCGGGCGAACCGACGGTGCCGGCGCCGGAACCCGCGTTGCCCGCGGCGAACACGATGGTGATTTCCTGGTTGCCGGCGGTCGGCACGGCGGAACCCGTTTGCTGCGCGTCGCGGACCAAGGCGTCGTACTGCTGCGCGTCGATGTCGTAGCCGCCGTAGGTGTCCGCGCCCCAGCTGTCCGAGCTGATCCGCGCCCCGTCGCGATACGCGCGGGAAATCATGTCCTCGTAATCCGGCGTGGTGAACTCGCTGGAGTCGAAGATGACGGACGAGCCCAGCTTGACGAACGGGGCGACGCCGAGGCCGTAGCGGAACCCGGCGGAATCCTGGTGCGGGAAGCCGGCGCTGCTGTCGTTGTAGCCGCCGATGATGTGGGCATTCAGGTTGCCGTGGCCGTCGCAGCCCTGGAGCGTGCTGCCGGTGTTGGGCGTGCCTTCCAGGCGGTTGTAGACCACGCGGCTGGCCAGGCCCGTGTTGCCGCTCACGTACAAGCCGAAGTGGTTGGGATTGTTGGTGCCGTTGTCGACGCCCGAGTCGCATACGTCGACCAGCAGGCCCGAATTGTTGAACTGGTCCTGGTTGAAGCCCTTCGCGGCCAGCCACGCCAGATAGCCCGGACCCGTGGGGCCGTTGCCCGTCAGCTGCCCCGCCACGATCATGTCTTGCCGTTCGTCGAACTTCCGGGGCATCGCGTAGGGCGCGATCGAAATCACGTCGGGCCGCGCCGCGACGGTTTCCACTTCGGCCGGCGCCATGCGGACGACGACGTTGCGATAGTGGCGAAACGCGTGGTTGCGCTTCAGCGGTTCTTTGGCCAGCGCCGTCAGCAGGGCCACCGTCTCCGCGTTGGCGGCCTCGTCCAGCACGAGCTGGACCGCGAACAGGTCGTCCTCGCCCGTTTTCGCGCGGCGCTCTTTCGCCGCGGACGGCAGCGCGCGCGGATGGATCTTGTCGCTCGCCAAGTAGGCGCCCTGCCATTTCACGTGCTTGGCGCGCCCCTGCAGCGTTTGCCGCGCCGCCGCCCCGCCGTACACCAAGTAGGCGTTTGCGGGAATGTAATCCACGATCTGGAAGCCGCCGGCCTGCAGCTGCGCCACCCATTCCGGCTGGATCGGGCCGTCGAACTGCACGAGGTGCAGCTGGTTGCCGGTTTCCGTCGCGGCGACGGCGCGCGCCGGCGCCTGCTTCGCGGCGCGGCTCGTGTCGATGGCGCCGGCATTCAGCTGGATGGATTGGGCCGAACTGACCGCGATGGCGCAACCGAACGCCAAGAGTCCGAGCAGGGAAATGCGGAGGGAAGGCTTCATGTAGATAAACTCCTGTATTGTGTTAGACACTACCCCATTCCCCAAGCCTCTGGCAAGCGTTCCATGGCAAATGAATCCGCGCCGGCCGGGTCAATCGTTTTTTCCGGAACGGAAGATGAAACCCGTTGCGCGATATGGCGAAACGAAGAAAGAAAGCGCCCCCGCCCACCCGTCCGAAGGCGCGCGGGCCCGACGCGGAGACGATCGATTTACCAGCGCTGGCGGTCGGCCAGGATCAGCTGGTCGGTGCCGGCGAGAAACCGCCCATGCGTCAGCGGGAAATTGCCGGGCACCTTGCCGGCGGAAAACACCTGGTACCAGCTGTATTCCGGCGCGGTGGGATCGGACAGGCCCCGCACCCACGGCTTGTCGCGCGTGACCGTCGTGAAGTAGGCCAGCGCGATCTTCTGGTAGCGGTCGTTGAGTTCGTAGAACCCGTCGATGTTCCTCGGCAGCAAGATGGAAGTCCGGCCGCCGTACCAGGCGGTGGCCCAGGGAATGTCCGTCGTCAGGCATTCGCCGGGCTCGATCATCGTCGACACCCAGCCGATGTAGCGATGGAAGTACGGCGGATACGGCAGGCCCGTGCGCGGCGGCACCACGTTCATCAGCAGCGGGAACGCCGTCAGCGCCATCACCACCGCGATCACCGCCGACGCGAAGTAGCGCATCTCGAATTGCAGCCGGTCCAGCAGCACCAGGAAAAACGCCCAGCCGTAGGGAATCGCCAGCGGCCAGAAAACCGCCAGCCCGCGCAGGCTTTCCTCGCCGAAGGCCGCGGCGTTCAGGATCGCCAGCGCGGTCGCCGGCAGCAGGCACCAGCGGAGCGTGCGGCTCGTCGGCCGCACGAACCGGTGCAAAAACATCGCGCCGAACAGCGCGAGCAGGAAACCGCCGCCCGCCGCGCAGCCGGTACCCTGCGCCATGTAGTCGCGGAGATTCGCGATCATCTTGATCTGCATGGCGTAGAAAATCGCGACCATGTCCGGCATGTCGGGATTCAAGGAACGGGCCAGCGAGTCCTCGGGAAACAGATAGGTGCCCGCCAGCAGTTCCTGGCAGATCCCGCCGCAGGGATTGCCGCAGACCGCGGCGTTGCGCACCAGCCAGGGCACGACCGCCAGCGCCGCCAGCGCCGCGAAGAGGCTCGCCTTCGCCCAGGGCCGCCGCCGGCGCGAGAAGCCCAGAAACAGGAACACCGTCGTCAGCGCGAAGAAGCCCGTCGCATAGCGGGTCAGGTACGCCAGCGCCGTCAGCAGCGCCGAGACCGCCAGCGGCACCAGCCAGCGCCAAGCGGGACCGTGGTCCTGGTCCGGGCCGGTCCCCGGAGGCACTTCCGCCGCCCACAGCGCGGCATAGACCGCGCCCAAGGCGAAGAACCGCGCCGCCGAAACGTCCGAGCCCAGCAGGCTTTGGCGCCAAACCAGATCGCTCGCCAGAAACGCGCTGGCCGACAGCACGCCGACGCGGTGGTCGAACAGCTTGCGCCCGAGCAGCCAGACCAGCAGCGCCGACAAGGCGGTGAAGAAATGGCTCAGCGCCACCGGCGCGTAATCCCAGGAATACGTGTAGGCCGTGGTCGGCACGCCGGGTTTCGGCAGGCCGCCCAAGCGGAACGCGCCCGCCAGGATCGCCGGCCACACCGGCGGATGCAGGACGTCCGGCTGCTCCGCGACGTTCGCCACGCCGTCGGGCGAGCGCGCCGCCAGCCGCCCGAGGGAGTACGGCCGGATGCATTGCGTGACGAGACTCCCCCGCTCCGCAAAATTGCGCGCAAGCTGTGCTTCCTCCATCGCCCGGGCATCCCGGAGCCCTTGGAAGTTCGTGAAGGTGTAGACCGCCGCGATCCCGAACGCGAACAGCGAAAAGAGCACCGCGTGGATGACCTTCCGGCCGGAGCCCTGGTCCATCTGGTAGACCAGATTCTGCATGTTGGATTCGAATTGGAGAGCCATGTGTTCCGCCCTTTCTCTAGCCGTTTCGAGATGTCCTGAAGCCGAATTCGTTGAGTTTCCGGTGCAAGGTCCGGCGGCTGATGCCCAGTTCCTTCGCCGCCGCCGTGCGGTTGTCGCGATGCCGGCGCAGCGCGTCCGCGATGAGCTGCCGTTCCGCGTCGCGCAGGACCTGGCCCGGCCGCGCCGGCCCGCCCGCGGCGGCGTCGCGCACCGCCGCCGGCAGGTCGCGCACGTCCAGCCGGTTGTCCGAACCCAGCACCACCATGCGCTCGATCACGTTGCGCAGCTCGCGCACGTTGCCCGGCCACGGATAGGCCGCCAAGAGGTCCATCGCCTCGGGAGAAATGGACAGCGCCTTCTTGCCGTTTTCCGCCGCCAGCGTTTTCAGGTAGTGCTGCGCCAGGAGGACGACGTCGCCGTCCCGCTCCCGCAGCGGCGGCAGCGCCAAGTTCACCACGTAGAGCCGGTAGAACAGATCCTCGCGGAACGTGCCCTCCGCCACCTTCTTCCGCAGGTCCCGGTTCGTCGCGGCGACCAGGCGCACGTCCACGCTGATGGTTTCCGTGCCGCCGACGCGCTCGAACTTGCGCTCTTCCAGCACGCGCAGGATCTTCACCTGCAGCGCCGCGTCGATTTCGCCGATCTCGTCGAGGAACAACGTGCCGCCGTCGGCCATTTCGAAGCGGCCGCGGCGCCGCTCCGTCGCGCCGGTGAAGGCGCCCTTTTCGTGGCCGAACAGTTCGCTTTCCAGCAGGGTCGGCGCCAGCGCCGCGCAATGCACGGGCAGGAACGGCCCCTCCCGCCGCGGGCTGCACTGGTGCAGCGCGCGGGCCACCAGCTCCTTGCCCGTGCCGCTCTCGCCCTGGATGAGCACCGTCGCGCGCGTCGGGCCCGCCTGGCGGATCGTTTCGAACACCTCCTGCATCGCCGGCGAAACGCCGATGATGTTCTCGAACCCGTACTTCGAATCGAGCTGCGCCTTGAGCCGCCGATTTTCCGCGCCGAGCTGGCGTTCCGCCAGCGCGCGCTTCAGCAGCAGGTCGAGCCGGTCGAGATCCACCGGCTTCGCCAGGAAATCGTAGGCGCCGCGCTTCATCGCCTCCACGGCCGTTTCGACGTTGCCGTACGCCGTCAGCAGGATCAGCGCCGGCCGCGGCTCGCGCCCCAGCAGGCGCGTCAGCAGCGTCATGCCGTCCATGCCCGGCATGCGCAGATCGGACAGCACGACGTCCGCCGTATGCGTCTCCAGCCATTCCAGCGCGCGCTGGCCGTTCTCCGCCTCCGCCACCGCGTATTCGCCGCGCAGCGCGCGCGACAGCCCTTCGCGCGTGTGCTTCTCGTCGTCCACGATCAAGATGACGGGCCGGGAACTCACGGCGCATCCTTTCCGGGTTCCGCCGCTTTCGGCGGGGTCAGCAGGCGGATGCGCTGGTCGTCGCGCGGGAAATTCAGCTGGATCCGGGCGCCGTTCGGCAAGCTGTCCACCAAAACGTTCCCGCCGTGGTCGCGCACGATGCGCTGGACGATCATCAGGCCCATGCCGTGCCCGTTCGCCTTCGTGGTGCGGAACGGCTCGAACAGCTCGCCCATCTGCCCCGGCGGAATGCCCGGCCCCGTGTCCTGGAACACCGCCCCCACCAGACGGTCCTCCACCGCGAACGAAATGCGCAGCACCCCGCCGCCGGCCATCGCCTGGATGGCGTTGCGGATCACGTTGAAAAACGCCTGCTTCACCTGGCCCGCGTCCACCCAGGCCGTCGGCAGATCGTCCGCGGGATCGACTTCCACCACCACTTTCCGGTCGTGGATCTCCGCCGCCAGCGTTTCCAGCGTCTCCGCCACCAGCTCCGGCAGCGCCCGCCGCTCGAAATTCGGCAGGCTCGGGCGGATCGCCTTCAGGAATTGCGAAAGAATCTGGTCCAGCCGCTGGATCTCCCCGCGCGCCACGTCCAGCAGCTCGCGCAGCGGGACGGAATCGGCGTCCGGCAGCGTCCGCAATTCCCGGTCGATCAGCTGCAGATGGATCGCCAGCGAGTTCAGCGGATTGCCGATTTCATGCGCCACGCCCGCCGCCAGCATCAGGATGGCGTTCAGCCGTTCCGATTCGACCAGCTCGGCTTCGTGGTCGCGCTCCTGCGTCACGTCGCGCAGGATCATCACCACGCCCGTCCGGCCGTCCGTCGGATTCTCGAGCGGCGCCAGATAGAGCGCCAGAAAGCGGTGCTCCGGATAGGAAATCTCGATTTCGCGGCTGGCCAGCCGCGCCCATTCCTTCTCGTCCAGGCGCAGGAGGCTCTCCCATTCGATCTCCGGCACGTAGCGCTTCATCGGCTGGCCCGTCGCGCCCGCCTCGTCCATCCCCAGCAGGCGGCAGGCCCCCCGGTTCACGTAGACGATCCGGCCCTCCGCGTCCAGCACCAGGATCCCCTCCCGCAGCGCGTGGAAAATCGTTTCGAGCAGCCCCCGTTCCGACGCCAGCCGCAGAAATTGCGCCTGCACGCTGCCCGGATCGAGCCGGTCCAGCCGTTCGATCAACTTGTTCCAGAATGCCGACTTCATGTCTTCCGCGATCCGCGCATCCCCGTACTTTCCACGATGCATCCCCCCGCCGCAAACAAAAAAACGGGCCCCGATTTTTTCGGATATTCGCCGCTTGACGATGGGCCGATCCCGTGAGAACAGTAAGGGCATGAAGGCGCGGGCGTTCCCGCGTCGGGATTTCAGCGACAACCCCGGAACCACAGGCACGACCATGAACATGGATGAAGAGGACTACAACCCCTTCGGCGGCTACAGCAGCGGATGCGAACTTCACGGCGAGGATTTCCTCCGCGAATGCACCATGTGCGGCATCGAGTTCTGCTCCGCCTGCTTCCCCCAATCCACGCTCTGCCCCGACTGCGCCGCCCAGGGCGAACTCGACGACGACGACGAGGACGAAGAGCCGACGGAAGAAGAAAAGGAACTCCTCCTCCTCGAAGGCTTCAACGACGACGAACCCGAAGCGACGGAAGAAGCGCCCGTCGCGCCGCCGCCCGCCCCGGCCGCCAAAGCCAAGGCGAAAGCCAAAGCGGAACCCAAGGCCAAGGTGAAAGCCAAAGCGCAGCCCAAGGCCAAAGCCAAGGTGAAAGCCAAAGCCAAGCCCAAAGCGCAGCCGAAAGCCAAGGCGAAGGCCAAGCCCCAAGCGAAAGCCAAGGCCAAAGCTCAGGCGAAGCCGAAGAAGGCCAAGTCCAAGGCCCCCGCCAAAAAGAAGCGCTAGGGCCGGACTCCCTTCCGCCCGCGAGCGCGCCGTTGACGTCTCCCGCCTACCATCTCTGGACCATCGGGTGCCAGATGAACGAAGCCGACGCCCTGCGCGCCGCTTCGCTCCTTGAATCCGCCGGCTACCGCCCCGTCGCCCGCGCCGACGCCGCCGGCTTGCTCCTGCTCAACACCTGCGTCGTCCGCCAGCAGGCCGAAGATAAAATCTACTCGCGCCTCACCTACGTCGCCGAACTCAAGCAGAAGCATCCCGACCTCGTCGTCGCCCTCATGGGCTGCCTCGTCGGGAAGAACCCGCGCGAAACCGCCCGGCTCCGCGAGCGCTTCCCGTTCGTCGATCTCTTCCTGCCGCCGTCCGATCTCGCCCCGCTGCGCGCCTTCCTCGAAGCGCGCGGCTTCTCCCCCGCCCGCGCGGCCGACGACGACCTTCCGCCGCCGCCGCTGCCCGATTCCCAAACGGGCCGTTCCGTCGTCGCCCATCTGCCCGTCGTCCTCGGCTGTTCCCACGCCTGCACCTACTGCGTCATCCCCTACCGCCGCGGCGGCGAACGCTCGCGGCCCTCCGCCGAAATCCTCGCCGAAGCCGCCGCGCTCGCCGCGCGCGGCGTGCGCGAAATCATTCTGCTCGGCCAGATCGTCGACCGCTACGGCCTCGACCGCCCCGGCGAAATCTACCTGCCCGAACTGCTTCGCCGCGTCGCCGCCGTCCCCGGCCTGGCCCGCGTCCGCTTCCTCACCAGCCATCCGCGCTGGATCACCGACGACCTGATCGCCGCCGTCGCGACCGTCCCCGGCCTCGCCCCCTACTTCGAAATCCCCGTGCAGGCCGGTTCCGACGCCGTGCTCGCCGCCATGCGCCGCGGCTATACCGCCGGCGAGTACGAAGCGCTCGTCGCCAAGGTCCGCGCCGCCGTCCCCGGCGTCGGCCTCTCCACCGACGTCATCGTCGGCTTCCCCGGCGAAACCGCCGCGCAGTTCGAGGACAGCATGGCCCTCATGCGCCGCATCGATCCCGACATGATCCGCATCGCCAAATACTCCCCGCGGCCCCTGACCTACTCCGCGCGGCATCTGCCCGACGACGTCCCCGAAGCCGAAAAAGAGCGCCGCCGCGTCGCCATGGAAGCCCAGCTCCGCGCCCGCCTAACCGAAAAAAACGCCCCCCTCCTCGGCCAGACCGTCGAAATCCTCGTCGAAACCATCGAAAAGACCGGCCGCCGCCACGGCCGCACCCCCGACTACAAACCCGTCTTCGTCGATGCCTCCTCCGCCGCCCCCGGCGAGCTCATCCAGGCCCGCATCACCTGGGCCGGCCCCTTCAGCCTCATCGCCGAAGCCCTCTAGGCCGAAGAATTCTCACACAAAGCCACGAAGACACGAAGGATTCCGCCCTTCGACATTCAAATTTTTCTCCTCTGCGCCTCCGTGTCTCCGCGTGAGACCGGTTTTCGATCCCTCAACGCAAACGGCGCAAACGGCGCAAAAGCCCCGCAAGCGTTCCATCCGCCATAAATCGCGGCTCAAGCCCTTTCTGACTCCCTCTTGGTTGACCCCTTCCTTCGATTTGCCTAATATCAGGCCGATAGAGGCCGACCTATTTGCAATCGCCTCCTCGGCCCGAACGCCGATGATCAACTGAAAGGCCGTTTCATGAAATACTTTTTGAGTGCGATGTTCGTGGTGCTGTTGGCAAGCACGACCGTTCTGGGCCAGAGCAACATGTGGAAGAAGGGGCTGGTCCTGGAGGCCATTCGAATCGATATCAGAGAAACGCCTTCCGGCATGCAGATCTGGCTCAACGATGTGGAAAAAAACGCGAACGAATTAAACGAGTACCTGGAACAGTTCCCGCCTGAACGAAAACCCATCTGCGCAATTCTATGCGTGGGAAAAACCGTAACGGCAGGACAAATTGCCGCGATCATGGATAAGCTTTGCGACACGGGCTTCAATTACCCCATGCTCATCGTTGAACATTCAAAACACAGCCATCTCGTCGATCTCGGCGGCGCGGAAAAGTATATGGATAGTTGGCCTTAGTGGCTTGAACCCGTCCCGCTTCACGAAAAACGCTAAGTTTTCCGCCCTTCGACATTCAAAATTTCATTTTTCTCCCCCTCCGCGCCTTCGTGTCTCCGTGTGAGACCGGTTTTCGGTCTTTTCCCCCTTTGCTGTCCTTGCGCCTTTGCGAGAATAGGCTCTCCCGGCTCGAAAAATCGCGGCTCATGCCCCCAAACGGCCAAGCCGAAGAATTCTCTCGCAGAGAACGCCAAGTCCGCCAAGAACCCTCTGGTTTGCCTGTAGCCGCTTCGCGAACTTTGCGTTCTTGGCGAGAAATCGGCTGTTGGAGGTGTTTATGGCCAATTTTGAGGCACTCACGCCCTGGCGGGACAATTTTCGGCCCCAAAATCGAAAAAACGACTAAAAATGGGCCCAAAATGGATCTGACGACCTCGAAAACCGCCCATTCTGGGTACGCCGAGCGTCCGCTCGGCTGTTTTTCGTCGTTTCAACCCGTTCCAAGCCCCCCTGTAGGCCACCACGGTGGGGTGGCCCGTCCCAAACGGGTCGCTCCCTCCTTCCGGTCCTGTTTTCCTGCCCATTTCCTGTTTTCCTGCTGAAAATCCCCGTTTTCATCGACCGCAAATCAACGCAAATGGACGCAAATGGACCCCGACGGCCCTCAAAACCGAAAATCTGACCACGGATGAACACGGATTGGGCTTTTTCGGCCCTCAAAACCGTCAGCCGACCGCCCACCGGCCCCGCTACCCCATTGCAGACTTGCCAGACGATCCATTTTCCGCCATGATTTTGTCGCCAGCCAAAGAACTATGTATTCCGATCCGTCGGGACCGCTTCAAAGAGCTGATTTTATAGTACGACAACCCCCTTATCTGACCAATTTGAAGCTTACTTATCGATGGTAAAATATATCCTCTTAGCCACATAAGGAATATGCGATGACCAGTCCTGTAGCATTTATATCCTATTCTCACGATTCTCAGGAACACAAGAAGTGGGTCCTCGACTTCGCCACACGGCTACGAAACAGCGGAATCGACGCGGTGCTCGACCAGTGGGAACTTCAGCCGGGCGATGACATTCCGCACTTCATGGAAACGCATCTCGCCCGCGCCGAACGCGTGCTCATGATCTGTACTGAACGCTATGTCCAAAAGGCCAACTCCGGTTCCGGCGGTGTCGGCTACGAAAAGATGATCGTTACCTCAGAATTGCTCAAGCGCATCGACAGCAATAAGGTCATCCCGATCATACGGCAGCAGGGGACACACCAAGTGCCGACATTTCTGAAGTCAAAGCTATTCATTGACTTCTCCCGTGACGAGGAGGCTGAATTCGGTTTCGATGAACTTCTCCGAGCTCTCCATGGTGCACCGCTATTCGCCAAACCCCCCATAGGTAATAGTCCATTCACGCCAATCGGCGATCTCCCTGAAGAGCGAACGGGAGATCCGGTGCGCAAGCTAATGGAAGTTGTTGTAGCGGACTTCGAAGCAAGCCATTTAAGGTACACAAAGTACGAGGATGTTCGCCTCGTTGTCGGCATGTCGAGAATCATGCTGGACGCGGTAATAGCGCAGGCGAAGGAAAACGGCCTCATAACGCAGGATTCAGACGGCGATGTCCGTTTGACAGATGTGGGCAAGCAGTACGCACTCAGGCACAAGTTGGTGTGATCTGACTAGCAGATGACCAACACCCATATCGGGCACACCATAGATATACAGACTAAAATATATGTTGCAACATTCTGGGGGGCCAACAAATAACAAGCACATAAAGGCCAGCATTCGATTGCAGGATACGCCCAATAAAGTGTCGGGTCCCCTAAACTGTGGCATTGGCTAAGAGATGAGAAGATAGGATGCGAGACATAATCCTACAGCCGTATTTCTTGTATATCGCCGTGCCTCTTGTGACGGTAGCCCTTGGTGTCTTCCTTAAAATCGTCACCCGGAATGACCAGCACACTGCATTCAAGAAAGATGACCTCGCTGTCGGACTCAATATCTCGATCACTGCCCTCATCATGTTCATCACATACAGCGTCCGGCTTGCCCACCAACTAAAGTCACAGAATCCGCAGGCTCTCGCCCAGTCTGCTGACAGGTTGGTCATGGTTCCTTGGGTTCTCTTGGCGTTTCTGGTTGGGATTTGGTGCGTGTCCACCCTGGTTCGAAAGGTCGGATGGAAGTCCGATTCAGAACTACGTGTGTTCTGGGGTATCATCGTGCCCGACATTTTCGGGATTGTGTCGCTAATCTTCGTCGTGAATTGGATTGGAAGGTGATATGAACATGCAAACACAACTCAGAGACCGTAGACGGATCGAGATCGCTCTGTATCTTTTGGGCGCACTCTCTTCGGTCACGGTCTTCGCTGTCTTTGCCAATAATGTTCTATCCTCGTGGCATTCGCCGACGATTCTCGGCGTCGTGGGTTCTGTACTCGGCGCCCTTGTGGCGTTCGCCGTCTCGCTGCTTCTCCCCCGCCGCAAAATAACCGTCTTCATCACCCACATCGCGAAAGACCGGGCGATCGTCATGAAGGTGCGAGAAGCCCTTCAGATCTATGGTATCAGGACCGTTACGGGTGATGATGTTGTCATGGTTGGGGATGAAATCTCCAAGAAGATCAGCAACGCAATCATTGAAGCGGATTTTCTCGTGGTCATCCTTTCTCAAGAGGCGACAAAGTCAGACTGGATGAAACAAGAAATCGCCAAAGCCATTGAAAACCACAAGCGGATTTTCCCCGTTCTCGCCGAGAACGCTGAAATCCCCGAAGACTTAAGAGCTTTACGTTTTGCGGATCTCAGAACGGATGACAAGAAAGAGTTGCCACTTCTCGCCCGATCCTTGCGGAATGCAGCCCGGAGCGAGAGAAATTGAGAACAAAGGAAAAGGGGTCAGATAAGGGGTCAGGATAAGGGGTCAGGAAAAGGGGTCAGTCCTATAAGGAAAAGGGGTCAGTCCTATAATTTATAATTTCGCCCTTTCGACCAGTAAGCCGCGCCTCAGATCCGATTCATCAGGTTGAAACTCGTTCCACATAATTTCGCTTTTGGGATAAGCCTCGCCGTCGTGGCGTGCCTGTTCACGTCATGCACCTGCCTTATCATGGATAAAGGCGTGATGCCACGGTCGGCAAACGGACATACCCGAGAATGGGTCCACGACAACTACGGCCAGCCCATCCGGCAAGGCCCCGCCGAAGAGGCGCTCGAAATCAAAATATCCCCGACCACCGCATGGGGAGAGATCAACGGCCCGTTCGCCGGCTACGAAGTGGTCCCGATCCGAGGTCCATATGCCGAGACCGACGAGACCAAGCAGCTCGAAATGCTGTACGTGGCGGCATTCACCTTGGGGATCTCGGAACTCGTGACCTTCCCCGCCGAACTTCTCAAACGGGGCGTGGAATGGAGCATTCGCAGAAAGTTTCTCCTGCTCTACGACTCGAACTCGAAGGTCGTTTGCGTCTGCGACATGGAATACGACGACGGGAAGTACCCTCTCAAATATATTCGGGCGCGCAACGATGGCGTCGATCCCGCCACGTTGGAATCGATGCTTGCTGCTTCGGAAAAGTCCGAATCAAGGCCCTCCCGCAGGCGGTTTCACCGCCGATAATCGGCTCAAGCCGCGATTCCCCTCGCCCCTAGGCGAGCATTGGGGATTGAGCGCGGAAATCCAGCCTGAAGGCTGGACTACGAACTAGGGCCGTACGTAGTACACGCTTCAGCGTGGATCTTTTGAAATCATTCTCCGTGCCCTCCGCGTCTCCGCGTGAGAACGGATTGCCGATCCTCGCCGGGGCCATCGCCCCCGACGACAACGGGACCGGAGCCGCCCGCCGACGGGAACGCGTGTAGCGTTGACATTCTTGGGGTTGCGCGTAAAATCCAGCCTGACAAGATCCCAACAAATCATAAACGCCGGCGGTCTCGAGACATAACGCCATATCCAACAGGAGAATCATGAGCATATTCAAGTCGGTCCCCGCGCGCATCATGACGGCCTCCGCATTTTCCTTGCTGGCCATCGCCGCCCAGGCCGCCCAGCTGGGTACCCGCCAACAAACGATCCTGCCCCTCGCCGTGCCGCCGGAAACGCCGGCGATCGCCCCGTCGAATGTGTCCCAATACCTGACCACCCCGTACGGCACGTGGACGCTGGGCACCGGCACGAACGAAGGCCAGAACCTCGCGCTGATGCCGGCCGGCTATGCCGGCGCGACGAATGCCGCGCGGCTTCTGGCGTTCTTCTCCATAAGCGACGTCCACATCACCGACAAGGAATCCCCCGCCCAGGTGCCCTACGTCGGCTGGCGCGCGGGCTTCCAGGAAAGCGGCCCCGGCGGACTGAACCAATCGGCCTATTCGCCCGCCATGCTCTACTCGACCTTCCGCCTCGATGCCGCCGTCCGGACCATCAACGCCCTGCACCGGCTGGCTCCGTTCGATTTCGGCATGGTGCTGGGCGACATTTGCAACTCTTCCCAATACAACGAACTCCGCTGGTTCATCGACGTCATGGACGGACAGTACATCGTCCCCAGTTCCGGCGACCACGCCGGCGCCGACGACGTCGATTACCAGATGCCCTTCCAGGCCGCCGGGCTCGACCGCTCCATCCCCTGGTACGAGGCCATCGGCAACCACGACCAATATTGGATGGGCATCGGCCTGCCGACCCCGAAAATCCAGCAGGCCTTGATCGGCAGCAACGTCCTCGAAATCTCCACCAACGGCCCGTTGTACCCGAACGGGTCCGAGGGCACCGGCATGTACGGGGGCACGGTGGACGGCTCCACGCCCTACGGCGACGTGGTCGATTGGGGGCCGACGAACCTGTTCGCGACGCCCCCGACGGTCGCCGCCGACACGAACCGCCACACCATCACGCAGGACAGCACGTCGCCCACGAATTTCGTGCGCGAGTTCTTCAACACCGCGACCTTGCCGCAGGGGCACGGCTTCAACCTGGCCGAAACCAATGCGGGCAGCCTGGCGGCGTGCTACGTGTTCGAGCCGCTGACGAACGTGCCGATCAAGATGATCGTGCTCGACGACACCTGCAAAACGAACAAGCCGGGCCAGTTGCCGACGTATTACGGCGGCGGCTGGGTCGATGCGGCGCGCTACGCGTGGCTCACCAACGAACTCCAAAAAGGCCAGGACGCGGACCAGCTCATGATCGTCGCCTGCCATATCCCCATCAACCCGCAAGCCAATCTGTTCGACACCAACCAGTCCCCCGGCCGGGCGTTCTACGTCGATCCCGGCAATGAAACCGAAACGAACTTGATCGCCACCCTGCAGCGGTATCCGAATCTCCTGATGGTGATCGCCGGGCACCGCCATTTGAGCGTGGTGACGCCGTTCCCCTCGCCGGACCCGGACCATCCGGAAAACGGCTTCTGGGAGGTGGAAATCCCCTCGCTGCGGGACTTCCCCCAGCAATTCCGCACCTTGGAGATCCTCCGCAACGCCGACAACAGCGTTTCCATCCTGACGACCTGCGTGGACCCCGTGGCCGAATCCAACTCGCCCACCTGGAAGGCGCTGGGCTACGCCGTCGGCGCCTGCCGGCTGTTCGGCCTCAACGCCCTCGACGACACGTCCTCGCACACGTACAACGTGGAGCTGGTCAAGCAACTGACCCCCGCCATGCAGGCGAAGATCGCCGCATGCGGCGAACCGCTGGGCCGCAAGGTGGCCATCGACTCGACCGGGACGAACGCGGAAATCCATTTCCTGGGCGACTTGCAAGCCACGACCAACGTCGCGAGCGGTTCCTGGGACGTCGTGGCCCAGGACAGCCCCTACGTCGCGGACGAAACGAATCGCGCCGCATTCTACCGCTCGGCGGAATAGGCGCGGGGAAAAGCCCGGCGGCAAATAAGCCGCGATTCCCCTCGCCCTCAGATGCGCAAGGGGGATTGAGCGCGGAAATCCAGCCTGAAGGCTGGACTACGAACTGGGCCGTATGTCGTACACGCTTCAGCGTGGGTCTTGTGAAATCATCCTCCGTGCCCTCCGCATCTCCGCGTGAGAACGGATTTTCGATCCCCAACCCAGAAACTCTCTCGCCAAGCGCGCCAAGACCGCCAAGCGGCCTCCGCTCCGCTACCCCTTCTTTGCGCCCTCCGCGTTCTTTGCGAGAGGAATTCTTCCGGCTGAAAGGTCGGGACGGCTCTCCGAGCCGTCCGGGCTGTTGGATTTGAAGAGCGGACGCCTCGGAGAGGCATCCCTACCTAAAACAAATCCTGAGAACGGATTTTCGATCCCCGTTGAAGATGGAATATTGATCATTGGATATTGAATATTGAGATCCCCCGCCTCAAATCCCGCCGGGGATACAACCCCGGCCTACACCGACCTCGGACTTCCGACCTCCGACCTCGGGCAGCAAACGAGCCGCGATTCCCCTCGCCCCCAGATGCGCACGGGGGAATGCGCCTGGCGGAAATCCAGCCTGAAGGCTGGACTACGAACTGGGCCGTATGTCGTACACGCTTCAGCGTGGGTCTTGTGAAATCATCCTCCGTGCCCTCCGCATCTCCGCGTGAGAACGGATTTTCGATCCCCAACCCAGAAACTCTCTCGCCAAGCGCGCCAAGACCGCCAAGCAGCCTCCGCTCCGCCACCCCTTCTTTGCGCCCTCCGCGTCCTTTGCGAGAGGAAATCTTCCGGATGATCGATGTTGTCTTTTTTGTAGCTGGCCCCGTTGGGGCCGGCCATGAAGAGAAAACACCGGCCTCAGCAAGGCCGGCTACAATGGAGCCGAACAGTCTGCCGCCCGCGGCGGCAGATAAGCCGCGATTCCCCTCGCCCCGAGGGCTTCGTTTTCTGTGATTGCCCCCGGGGCGGTCCCGCGCTATTTTTTCGGGACGTTTTGTCTATAGGAGCAACATGAGCAAATCCCTTTCGACCTTGAAGACCTTCGCGCACGCCGGCCAGACGGTGGCCTACCACGATTTGGCGGCGCTGGAAGCCCTGCGCGGCGCGCCGCTGGCGCAACTGCCCTACGTGGTGCGGATCCTGCTGGAATCCGCCGTGCGCAACCAGGGCCACCCGGCCTACCGCTGGGAGCACGTGGAGGCCCTCGCCCGCTGGCGGCCCGGCGCGGACGGCGCCGCGGAAATCCCCTACCTGCCCGCGCGCGTCCTGCTCCAGGACCTCACCGGCGTGCCGTGCGTCGTGGATTTGGCCATGCTGCGGTCGGAAGTCGTCCGCCGCGGGGGCGATCCGGGGCTGATCGAGCCGCTCGTGCCGGTGGACATGGTCGTGGACCATTCCGTGCAGATCGACTGCTCGGCGTCGTTCGACGCCCTGCTCAAGAACATGGAAATCGAGTTCGGCCGCAACCACGAGCGCTACGAGTTCCTGCGTTGGGGCCAGCAGACGTTCCACAAGCTGCGCATCGTGCCGCCCGGCGTCGGCATCTGCCACCAGGTCAACCTCGAGTTCCTCGCCGACGGCGTCCACGCGGAGCCGCAGGCCGACGGCACGGTCCTGGCCTATCCCGACACGCTGGTGGGCACGGATTCGCACACGACGATGGTCAACGGCCTGGGCGTGCTCGGCTGGGGCGTGGGCGGCATCGAAGCGGAAGCGGCGATGCTGGGCCAGCCCATCGCGCTGCTGACGCCCGTGGTGACGGGCGTGCGGCTCACGGGCGCGCTGCGCCCGGGCGTAACCGCCACGGATCTCGCCTTGGTCGTCACCCAGCTCCTGCGCAAGCACAACGTCGTGGGCCAGTTCGTCGAGTATTTCGGCCCCGGCCTCGCCAGCCTCTCGCTGGCCGACCGCGCGGTGCTCGCCAACATGGCGCCCGAATACGGCGCGACGACCGGATTCTTTCCCATCGACGCCGAAACCGTCGCCTATCTGCGCATGACGGGCCGTTCGGCCGAGCATTGCGAGCTGGTGGAGCAGTACGCCCGCCGGCAAGGGCTCTTCCTCGAAAAGGGCGCGCCGGAACCGACCTATTCGCGCACGCTCGACCTGGATCTGTCCGGCGTGGTGTCGGCCATCGCCGGGCCCAAGAAGCCCCACGACCACCAGCCCGTCGGCGAGATCAAGCAGCGCTTCCTCGCCGCGCTGCCGGCGCCGCACGACCAAGGCGGCTTCGGCGTGGCCGCCGACCGCCTCGGCGCGAAGGCCCAGCTGCCCGACGGCTCGGAAATGCGCCACGGCTCCATCGCCATCGCGTCGATCACGTCCTGCACGAACACGTCGAACCCCGTCCTGCTGCTGGCGGCCGGCCTGATCGCGAAGAAAGCCGTCGCCCGCGGCCTGAAGGTGCCGCCGTACGTGAAGACGTCGCTGATCCCCGGCTCGCGCGTGGTGACGGCCTATCTGACGAACAGCGGCCTGCTGGCCGAACTGGAGAAGCTCGGCTTCGGCGTGGCGGCCTACGGCTGCGGCACCTGCATCGGCAACAGCGGCCCCCTGCGCGAGGATATCGCCGCCGCCATCCGCGGGCAGGATCTCGTCGCCGCCGCGGTGCTCTCCGGCAACCGCAACTTCGAAGGCCGCGTGCATCCGCAGTGCAAGGCCAACTACCTGTGCTCGCCGCCGCTCGTCGTCGCCTTCGCCCTCGCCGGCCGCGTGGACGTGGATCTCGACGCCGAGCCCGTCGGCGCGGGCGCCGACGGCCAGCCCGTCTTCCTGCGCGATTTGTGGCCCTCCGCGGCCGAGATCGACGCCCTGCTTGCGCAGGCGAACGATCCGAAGCTCTACGCCGAGGCGTACCGCGACGTGAACCAGTACACGCCCGAGTGGAACCAGATCGAAGTCACCGACAAGCCGACGTTCGACTGGCATCCGGACTCGACCTACGTCCGCGAGCCGCCGTTCCTGGCCGCCGCGAAGCCCTCGCCGGAAATTTCCGGCGCGCGCATCCTCGGCCTGTTCGGCGATTTCATCACCACCGACCACATTTCGCCCGCCGGCACCATCGCCAAGGAATCGCCCGCGGCGCGCTATCTGGTCGAGCGCGGCATCGAGCCGAAGAACTTCAATTCCTACGGCTCGCGCCGCGGCAACCACGAAGTCATGATGCGCGGCACTTTCGCCAACGTGCGCCTGCGCAACCGCCTGGCCTCCCGCGAAGGCGGCTGGACGAAGCTGCAGCCCACGGGCGAGGAAACGAGCATCTTCGACGCCGCGATGGCCTACCGGCAGGCCGGCACGCCCGCGATCGTCGTCGCCGGCAAGCTCTACGGCGCCGGCAGCTCGCGCGACTGGGCGGCGAAGGGCCCGATGCTTCTCGGCGTCCGCGCCGTGATCGCCGAAAGCTTCGAGCGCATCCACCGCTCCAACCTCGTCGAGATGGGCGTGATGCCCTTCGAGTTCGTCGATGGCCAGACGGCGGATGCCCTGGGGCTGGACGGCACCGAGACGGTCTCCATCCGCGGTAGCGGCCCGCTGGCGCCGCGCGGTGCGCACGAGGTCGTCGCGACCAAGCCCGACGGCCGCGAGATCCGCTTCCGGGTCCGCAACCGCATCGACGCGCCCATCGAGATCGCCTACTACGAGGCCGGCGGCATCCTGCCCTACGTCCTGAACAACCTGCTGGGCCGCTAATTACGCTCCCCGCTTATTCCCCAAGCAATCGCTCTTCGCCGGGGACTGTTTTATAAAACGATCCCCATTTTGCCTTGTCGTTTTGGAGATTGTTTTATAAAACAGTCCCCGAACGAAAGAGGAACGCAGATGAGACAACTCCATCCCACTTTGTGGCGCACCTGCCGCACGTTGGCCAACCCCACGCGGCTACGCCTGCTTCAGCTTCTCCTGGAACGACCGGGTTCCAACGTCTCGCAACTGGCGGAAAGATTGGACCTCGGAATCTCCGCCGCCAGCCAAGAACTACGCCGCCTGCAATCGCGCGGCCTCATCAAGCGGACTATTCAAGGACCGTCCGTGATCTATCTGCCCGTGCCCGACCCGCAAGTCCCCTCGGCCGCCCCTCTTTTGAAAGCGCTGCAGGCCGCCTGGGAGGCCGATCGCAACGGATCCGAAGCCATCGCCCGGCTGGCCAAAGGCCTGGCTTGCGAGCGCCGCATCTCGCTGGTTCGCGCGCTGGTTCCGCAACCGCAACCCAGCGATCAATGGGCCCATCTCGTTCGCACCCGCTCCGACAATCTGAAAAAGCACGTCCGGATCCTCCGCGAATCCGGCTGGGTGACGAAGATCGACAAGCGCTTCGCCCTCCTTCCGGCCGGCCACCCCGTTCAGGCCACCCTGCTCAAGCTGCTCTGATCCGCATCCTGCATCCCCCGAAAGTTCAGCATTGGTTTTCATTTCCTTTTCGGATAAGACATATCCCCCTCCATGCAAAAGGATCCGCCATGAAATTCGACCGACTCCGCGACAGCTATCTCGCCCGCCTGCAGGCCGCCGCGCCCGTCGCCCAGGGCAAATTCGTCGCCAAGGAAAACGCCCTGGCGCTCCTGCAGGCCGTGGTGCGCAGCGGCGACCGCGTGTGCATCGAGGGCGACAACCAGAAGCAGGCCGATTTCTTCGCGCGCGAGCTGGTCAAGCTGGACCCCGCGCAGGTCAACCACCTGCACATGACGCAGTCCACGCTCGTGCTGAACGAGCATCTGGACCTGTTCCGGCTGGGCATCGCCGACCGCCTCGACTTCGCCTATTCCGGGCCGCAGTCGAAGGCGCTCTACCAGCTCGCCGCCGAAAAGAAGGTGCAGATCGGCGCCATCCACACCTATCTCGAGCTCTACGGGCGCTACTTCGTGGATCTCTATCCGCAGGTGGCCATCCTCGTGGCCGAGGCCTGCGACGAAGCGGGCAACGTCTACACCGGCAACAATACCGAGGACACCCCGCTCATCGCCGAAGCCACGCGCTTCAAGATGGGCGTCGTGATCGTGCAGGCGAAGAAGAAGCTGGCGCAACTGCCCCGCGTGGACGTGCCGGCCTCTTGGGTCGATTTCATCGTGGTGACGGACGAGGACTACCACCTCCAGCCGCTGTTCACGCGCGACCCGGGCAAGATCACCAACCAGCAGATCCTGATGGCGATGATGGCCCTGAAGGGCATCTATGCGCCCTACGGCGTGCAGGCGCTCAACCACGGCCTTGGCTACGCCACCGCCGCGATCGAGTTGCTGCTGCCGACCTACGGCGCGCAACTGGGCCTGAAGGGCAAGGTCGCCACGCGCTGGGTGCTGAATCCCCATCCCACGCTCATCCCGGCCATCGAAGCCGGCTTCGTCGAGCACGTCTACGCGTTCGGCGGCGAGCCGGGCATGGACGACTACGTGCAGGCGCGGCCCGACATCTTCGCCGTCGGCCCCGACGGCTCCATGCGCTCCAACCGCTGCTGCGCGCACATCGCCGGCCTTTACGCCATCGACCTGTTCATCGGCGCGACGCTGCAGATCGACCGCTTCGGCAATTCCTCCACCGCCATCAAGGGCATGATCGCCGGCTTCGGCGGCGCGCCCAACCTCGGCGGCACCCCGCCCGGCCGCCGGCACAACTCGCCGGCCACGACCGCCGCCGGCGGGATGCGCGAGCAGGTCTTCCGCGGCCGCAAGCTGGTCGTCCAGCTCACGCCCACCCGCTCCGAGAAGAAGAACATCCCCGTGTTCGTCGAGGAGCTCGACGCCCAGCAGCTGCACAAGGACGGGATCTTCCCCGAGCCGCCGGTCATGATCGCGGGCGACCAGGTCACGCACGTCGTGACCGAAACCGGCATCGCCTATCTGGACAAGTGTCCCGACGGCGAGACGCGCCAGAAAGCCGTCGCGGCCGTCGCGGGCGACACGCCCGTGGGGCTGACGCTCGACGCCGCCGGGCGCGACGCGCTGCGCGCCGCCGGCCTCGTGAAGACCGTGGCCGATCTCGGCATCGATCCGGCGGCGGCCACGACCGACCTCCTGCCGGCGCATTCGCTGCAGGACCTGGTGACGGCGTCCGGCGGGCTCTACCGGATTCCGGCCGGCTGCAAGGGGTAAAGGCCGCATATGGTTTTCAGTTCAGCCACCTTCCTGTTCTACTTCCTGCCGGCGGTCCTGACGCTGTACTTCCTGACGCCGCCGCGATTTCGCAATCTCTCCGCGCTGGTCGCCAGCCTGGTGTTCTTCGCGTGGGGCGCGCCGCGGTTCGTCTTCGTGCTGATCGCGTCCTGCTTCGTCGACTACCACGCCAGCCGTTGGCTGCCGCCGGGCCGGCTGCCGGTGCGGCGGCGCAAGCTCCTGCTCGGACTGGGGCGCGCGCTGGATCTGGGCCTCTTGCTCTATTTCAAGTACGCCAACTTCTTCGTGGCGGAAATCCAGGCCATGCTCGGCCTGTTCGGGCGGGGGCCGTTCCCGTGGGCGGCCGTCGTGCTGCCCATCGGCATCTCGTTCTTCACCTTCCAGAAGGTCAGCTATCTCGTCGACGTCTACCGCGGCACGGCGCAGGTGGCCGGCAGCGCGGGGCGGCATCTGCTCTACATCGCCCTCTTCCCGCAGCTCATCGCCGGCCCCATCGTGCGCTACCACGACGTGGCGCGGCAGATCGACCAGCGCTCCACGACCTCGGGCCTGTTCCTCGACGGCCTCTGGCGGTTCTCCGTCGGCCTCGCGAAAAAGGTGTTCCTGGCGAACACCTTCGCGCGGCTGGCCGACCTGGTCTTCGACACGCCGCCGTCGCTCATGACCACGACGCAGGCCTGGGCCGGCGTGATCGCCTACACGTTCCAGCTCTACTACGATTTCGCGGGCTATTCGGACATGGCCATCGGCCTCGGCCGCATGCTGGGCTTCCATTTCCTCGAAAACTTCAATTTCCCCTACGCGTCCGCGGGCATCGGCGAATTCTGGCGGCGGTGGCACATTTCGCTCGGCCGGTTCATGATGGAATACCTCTACGTGCCGCTGGGCGGCAACCGCAAGGGCCATGGACGCACGGTCTTCAACCTGTGGCTGGTGTTCCTCGTGTCCGGCTTCTGGCACGGGGCGGCCTGGACGTTCGTCCTGTGGGGCATCTGGCACGGCACGCTGATCTCCCTCGAGAAAACGCTGGGGCCCGAGCGCATGAAGCGCATTCCGCGGCCGCTGGCGATCGCGGGCACCTTCTTCCTGGTGGCGCTGGGCTGGGTGCTGTTCCGCTCGGGCACGATCCACCGCGCCGGCGGCTTCTACCTGCTGCTGTTCAACCTGCTGCCCGACGGCGCCGGGCTGATGGCCTTCCCCGAAATCATGGCCGACCGCGCGCTCTGGCTGGCGGCCGCCATCGGCATTCCCTGCGCGTTCGCGCCGGCGTTCGGGCTGGACCGCTTCCTGCCCCGGGATCCGGCCGACCCCGACGCCGTGCCGCTCGTCCGGGTCGCCGGACGCTTCGCGCTGAGCGTCGTGATTCTCGTCGTCGTTTCGTGCGAACTGTGCGCCACCGGCTTCAACCCCTTCATCTACTTCCAATTCTAGCCATGACGACCACCCCCTCCATCCCGCGCCGCTGTTTCCAAGGTTTACTGGTCGCCCTGACGGCCGCGCTGCTGCTCTTCCCCTACGTCCAGCACGCGACACATTGGCCGGCGGACAAGCGCCTCGGCGGCTTCCGCCCCCGCATGGACACTTTCCCCGATCTGACGCGCACGACCTGGTTCGACGGCTCCTTCGCCGCGGCGGTCGATCTGTGGGCCCGGGAACACGTCGGCGTCCGCGGCTGGCTGGTCGCCCTCGATCGCCAGATCCGCTATACCTGCTTCGGCCAGGTCGAACCGTCGCCGCTGCGCAAGCGCGCGCTGGTGATCGGCACGCCGCCGATCCTCTACGAAAACATCCTGCTCGTCGACGCCCTGCGCCCGCCCCAGATCAATCCCGAGAAAATGGATTTCTTCGCCGGCCGCCTCGCGCGGGTCCAGGAACTGCTGAAGCAGCAAGGCATTCCTTTCGTCGTCGTCCTCGCGCCCAACAAAGCCATCGTCTATCCCGAATCGCTTCCGGCCTGGGCGCGCGACCGCGTGTCGGAAACCAACTCCGACTACCGGGCGTTCATCGCGGCGCTGGCGCAGCACGACGTGCCTTTCCTGGACACCTTGGCGCTGTTCCGCGAACTGCGGCCGCAATATCCCGACCTCGTCCCGCCGCAGGCCATCCACTGGGGCCATCAGGGCGCCTGGATCGCCTGGCAACGAACCATTCCGCTCATCAACCGCCAGGGCCTCCTGCCGGAAATCCCCGTGCCGGAAACCGAAGACGTGATCATGGACAAGCCGTCCAGCATGAATCAGGAACTCCTCGGCCAACTGAACATTTTCGCCGGCCCCCACTTCCGCACGATTCCGTCGGCCTATCCCGTCGCCGGTCCGCTGCCGGCCGGCACGGAGGAAACCCTCCGCGCCCTCGTCGTCGGCGACAGCTTCGGGTTCATGTTCGTGGACGCGATGGCCCGCTCGCGGCTCTGCGCCGACGTCCATTTCTGGTTCTATCTTCGGAGCGCCAAGGGCGCGTCGCCGGCCTCCTTCGACAGCCGCGTGCACCGCGGCTTGCCGGCCGTCGACGGGCTGGGCGCTTTGCCCCGCAACGTCGAAAACGGCCGGCGCATGATGGAAGGCAAGAATCTCGTCGTGTTCGTCATCACGACCTTCAACATCGACAAGTTGAGCTGGGGGTTCGACCGCCTCGTCGAACAGCTGTACGGGGATCCGGAATACGCCGCGCCGGCGCCCCCCGCCGGCTTCGACGACGAAATCGAAGTCAATCTGGGCGATTAGCGCGCCGCCCGTCCCGGCGGGCGGATTTCATTTTTCCTCTATTGCCGCTTGCAATCCGCCGGAAATCCTTTCATTTTCAAACTGCGGGAGCGCACCACCCCGGAAAGGAACGAAAAATGAAAAGATTCCAGATCGCCAGAGGACTTGTGGCCTTGGCTTGCCTAGTGGCCGCCATCGGCCTCGCCGGATGCGACGACAACAGTTTGTACGACGTCCCGGAAAACATTTCCGGCACGTGGTCCTGCACCTTTACCCGCGCCGGGGAAGCCGCGCTGAGCGAAACCTGGTCCATCAACCAAAGCGGCAGCACCGTGTCCGGTTCCTATACGTTCAAAGAGGAAAGCTACACGTTCTCCGGAACCTACGTCGACGGTCGATTGAGCGCCGTCGATTCGGACAACTGGACGCTCAGCCTGGAATTCGAAAAGGACGACAAAGGCAACGGCACCATCGCCGGCAATTCGGGCGACGAGTCCTATCAGGTCTGGAACGCCGACCTCTGGCGCTGACCGGCCCGGCCGGGCCGGCGCGCGGGATCAATCGTAGTCGAGATCGACGTCGTAGTCGTCGAAATCGCCGAAATCGGCGGTCACCTTCAGGATCGCGAGCCGCCCCTGCAGCACGTCGACGTCGTCCGCCCAGTTCCGGTCGACGTCGTCGCCGTCCAGCACCACGCGGTGTTGCCCTGGATCGAGATCGTAGTACCGCTCGTCGCCGATGCCGACGCTGGCGACCTGCAGGCCGTCGAGATAGACCCGGATCCGATCCCCCGTGCGGTTGTCCACCACGATCGAGCCCTGGCCAGCCGGCACGTCGTGGTCGTAATCGTCGTCCTCGCAACCCGCGGTCCCGGTGGTGATCACCGCCGCCAGCGCCAAGACACCCAGCCCCTTCATCCAACCCGCGCGCTTTTTCATCCGTTGCCTGCCTTTCTCCATCGTTTGCCGCGATCCTACGCCCATCGCGGAAATATATAAAGGTTTCCGCGCGGATTTCGGCGCGCCGGCGGCCATTTCTTCATGAAAATTTCATTTGGGCTCGATTCCCGCTTGCAAAACAGCGCGAATCTTTTCACCATGAAAGTAAGGGAGCACACTTCCCCTTGAAAGGAGCGGAAATGAAAAAATTCGATATCGCAAAGGGCCTCGTGGCTTTGGTTTGCCTGGTTGCCGTCATCGGCCTGACCGGATGCGACGACGACGTGTTCGACGTCCATCCGAACAGCATTGGCGGGGCTTGGTCGTGCACCTTCACCCGGGCCGGCGACGTCACGCTGTATGAAAGTTGGTTCTTCAACCAGAGCGGCAGCACCGTGTCCGGCTACTACACCTTCAAGGGCGACCGCTACACCTTCAGCGGCTCCTACGACGACGACGACGGGGAATTCCGCGCCGTCGATTCGGACAACTGGACGCTCAGCCTGGACTTCGACGAGGAAGACGAGGGCAAAGGCACCATTTCCGGCGTCTCGGGCACCGGCGGTTTCCAGACCTGGAACGCCAAGCTCTCGCGTTGATCGGCTTTGGGAAGCCGGGCGGCGTCAGCGCGCCGCCCGGCAGATGAAAATGCGGTAGTCCAGATCGGCCTGGAAGCCAGCGGCCGTTTCCCGATAAGCCGGGCAGCGGCCGTCGAATTCCGCCGCCATTTCCGCTCGGATCCGGCGCAGATCGGACTCATTCAGGCCATAGCGCAAGCCGAGTTCCCGGGCCTCCAGATGTAGGGTCGGCGCGGGGCGGACGTCCTCGATCCGCCAGCCGGCGGCCGCCAGCCGCTCCCGCAGATCGGCCATGGTCGGATACCATTTTTCCGTGCGCATCTTGCGGTAGAGCGCGTTGAGACAAGCCGCATCCTCCGCCCGTTCGAAGCACGCGGTCTGGTGCACCCAGCCTTCGTCCGGCTCCGCCTGCGCGCGCAGATGCCGCAGCAGCGGATCGAGGCCGTCTTCGCCCGCGTAGTGCAGCACCGAGCGCATGATCCACAGCGTCCGCCGACCCGCCGCCGCCACCGCGGCGCGCCGGAAGGCTCCCGCGCTCGCCCGCACGCAGGCCAGTCCCGCCTTTTCGGCTTCGGCCAATTGCGGCGCCGAGTCGTCCAGGACCGTCAGGGGCACGTCGGCGACGCCCGCCGCGCGGATCTGCGCCAGCAAATAGCCCGTCCCCCCGCCCAAGTCCACGATCCGGTCCGGCCGCGCCGCGTTCCAAACCTCGCGCACCGCCGCGACCAGCGGCCGCGCGACGTCCGGATCCCCAAAGTAGCCGCCGTGCATCCGCGCCCACGATACGCCGTGGATCGACTGCTCCGGACCCAATTCGTCCGCGTTCATGGCGCCCGCCGTTTCGCCGGCGTATGGCTGATCAGCATCCGGAACAGCAGGTGCTCCGGCATCGCTCCCGGCGCCGTGACCTCCTGGGTATGCACTTGGAACTGGCCGGCGGCCATGCCGGCGTTGGTATGGGCCAGCACGGGTTCCCAATACGGATGCAGGGGATCGGTCGCCACGTTCGTCGCGGCCTGCAGGCGGTAGATGCCCCGATCCTGCACGTCCCACTTGAATTGCAGCACGTTGGCGGCCACCGACCGGATGTCGTTGAAATGGAACCCGTATTCATAGGCCCCCATGTCGCAATTGGTGCTGACCATCCCCGGCTTGCCCTGGCGCGGCCGCGGATTTCCGTCGATGTCCGTCTGCGGCGCGCCGTTGGTCGTGCCGGCGTCGATGCAGAACGAGGCCGTCGCCAGCCGGAAATCCCATGCCCCCGCATCTACGAAAGCGGGGGCGTTCGTTATGTTCGGCCAGAAGTAGTTGGAGGTCGTGCAGCAATTGCTGACGATGCAAGACGAGACCGTATCGTGCGCATCCAGATTGGCGATGCCCGGCGCCGAATTGAAATAGAGGATATCGTTGACGAACCGCGTGGTATAGGCGAACGCTCCGCCCCCGGAATTGCCCGCGACGTTGGACACGATCGTGCAGTTGACCACGGGCGACAGCGTGCCCGCCGGCCCGCTGGACCGGATACCTCCCCCGTACTGTACCGCGTGGTTGCCGGCGATCACGCAGTTGACGACCATCGCGGGATTCGTCGAACCCTCATTGGCCATGTAGATTCCTCCCCCGCCCTCGCCGATGGCCTCGTTTCTGATGATCTGGCAATTCGAAACCGATCCGCCTTCCTGAATCCAGATGCCGCCCCCGTAGGTAGCCGCCAAGTTGCCAGTGACAACGCAGCGGTTGATGCGGGCGTATGAGTTGTTGTACAGCACGATCCCCCCGCCGGGTCCGTTGGTGGCGACGTTGCCCGCGATCGTGCAATCCTCCACCAGCGCGTTGGTGGCTTCGCCGTCGACCATGATGCCGCCGCCGCTCGACGACCAGTTGTTCGTCACCAGGCAATCGCGGACGACGGCGGTGCGGCTGATTTCGATGCCGCCGCCGTAACCGAAGGACCGGCGGCCGTTGCGCACGGTGAACCCTTCGACCAGGCTGTTGGTGCCGTAGACAAGGAGGCCTTGGCTCAAGCCCTGCGCATCGATGACGGCCGCCCGGCTCTGCGTGCTTTTCAAGGTCAGCGTTTTGTCGATGGGGATCTGCACGGCGCTGCCCGACAGGAGATACATCCCCGGCGCCACGAGGACTTCGTCGCCGCTTGCCGCGACGGCGATGGCCGGCTGGATGGCTGCGGCGGCCGTGGCCCAGCTGGTGTACGGCGCCGCCGGCGCCGCGTTCGACACGTCCACGTAGCGCGTCGTCGCGTACGAGGCGGTGACGCAAACCATCCCCAAAACAATCTCAACACCGGCCAACCGATGGTTCTTCATAAAACGCATCCCTCCACGAACGATCTGGCCGGAAGTGTGCGCCGCAACGCCCTCCGTCGCAAGCGGGAAAACCGCGGCCGGCCTAGTTGGTCGGTTCGGCTTCGTCGAGCACGGGCGCAAGCGTCGCGCGCAGGGTTTCGCGGTTGCCGTTTTCCAGCACGCGCCGGAAGCCGTCTAGGAAATACAGGCCCGAGCTGCCGGCCGGCGCCCCTTCCGGATAGACGACGGCGGTCAGATAGTAGGCCCGGCGCACGGCGGTCCGCCCGGCGCACGAAAAGCGCAGCGCGGTTTTCTGGCCCGGCCGGTGGAGAATGCCCGGCAGCGTCGTCCGACCGATTTCGCGCGCCCGGGCATCGGCCTGGCGCGGATCGTATTCATAGAGGCGCGCCACCAGCACGCCCCGTTCCACGGCGGGACCGACCGGCGGCAAGACGCAGACCGCGTCCACCCGCACCGCGCCGCCCGGCGCGGCGCGATCGGCCGCCGGCGGCGGCCCGTCGATCCGCACGCACCCCGCCCCCAGCAGGAGCAGTCCCAAAAGCCAACCCATCCGGCGCATCGCTTCGTTTCCCTTCCCTCGGGATTGAACCCCAATCCGTCCTGTCCGTCAACCCGTCCCCCAGGCGCAATAAATCGCGCTTCAAGCCCCCAAAACCCCATTTTTCCACGCTACGGGAATAGCCGAGTGCCGAGCCCAAGCCGCAGGCGCAGGGCGAACGCGAGGTCTATAGCGCCGCGCTTTGCGCGGCGAGCGAGCGAGGCTCCGCGAGCGGAGCGACAAAAACTTTGCTGGATTTTTCCACACCGTGGAAAAAAAGTTTCCACGCTACGTAAAACTTTCGAACCGCGATTTAGCGCGCGGGGGTGCGCAGGGCGATCTGGAGGCACATCAGCGACCAGAAGCAGCCCAGCAGGGCCGAGAGCGGCATCTGGAGGGCCGTGGGCAGGGCGTAGAGCACCAGCAGGCACGGCGCCCAGAACGTCCAGCCGGGCACCTGGTTCGGCAGCACGATCCGCCGGTACCAGCCGGGGCCCAGCTGGAGGCGCGTGGCGCGGAAGGAGTAGTTCTGGTCCTGCCAGAGGTGCGCGACCGCCACGATCGGCGAGGCGTAGAACGGCGAGTAGACCAGCATGTCCGTCGCCGTCTTCAGCAGCACCGTCGCCAGGGAGGCGTCCGCGCCCCAGATCCGCGCCTGGAGGGCGTAGAACAGATGCGTGTTCGCGCCCATGAAGCCCCACCACGCCATGCCGAACAGCAGCGCCGCGAACGGCCGCCGCACGCGCAGGCCCGGCGTCAGCGCGCAAAACGCCGCCGGCACCAGGCCGTTGAAGACCACGCGGGTCAGGACGGTGAATCCGATGCCGTAGCGGGTCTGCCAATCCTCGAGGTGCCGCAGCAGGGCGTGGAAATCCGGCGAAAAATAGTAGGCGGCGACGAAGGCCGCCGCCGCGGCCTGCAGCACCAGGCCCGGCACGAGGTTGGCCCGCGCCGCCCGCACGCCGATCTGCCAGGGCGTCGCCCCGGCCGCCATTTTCCCGGTGGGAACGAATTCGTTTTCCATGGCGCGGACATCCTAGGCGCGGCGGGCGCGGAGGAAAAATTCCTCCGGCTCGTCTACGACGTCGGTCACCGTCCAGCCGGCCGCGCGCAGCTCGTGCGCCAGCTCCGTGCCGGCGGGCATGGCATCGTCCTGGACGCCGGCGTGCCGGGCGTGCATCGCGTTGAGCTCGCGGCTGCCTTCGAGGTTGGCGACCACCAGTTCCCCGCCGGGCGCCAGCGCCTGCGCGCAACGGCGCAGAAATGCGGCAGCATCGTCCAGATGCGGGTAGAGGCGGAAACACAGGATCAAATCCCAGGCGGCCGGCTCCAGTTCCGCGTCCTCGGCCCGGCCGCGGATCGCGCTCACGTGGGCGTGTTCGGCCACCGCCTGTTCGCAGCGGGCCACCATGCCGGGGCAGGCGTCGAGCGCCAAAACGCGCCCCGCGGCCCCTACCCACTCCGCCAGGCGCGCGGTCAGCGGCCCCGCCCCGCAGCCGGGCTCGAACACGCGCTTGCCGCGCAGATCGCCGAGCCGGAGGCGCAAACGCTCGATCCGGGGCTCGTGCTCCGGCTTGAAGGCCAGCGGGTCGTTCTCCGCGGCCAGCGTCTCGAAAAAGGCTTGGCGGTCCATATCGGGCGGGGATGATGGCGCGACCGCCCCCGGCGGACAAGCCAAAAGCGTTTTTCGGGTTGCGTCCCGCGCCGGGAGGGTCGAAACTGGTCCCGATGAAGATCGGGTTGCTATCCGATACCCACAACCACTTGCCCGCGACGCGGGGCGCGCTGGATTTGCTGGTGGCGCGCGGCGCCCGGCATCTCGTCCATTGCGGCGACGCCGGCGAAGACGTCGTGGATCTGCTTTCGGCGACGTGCCAGGCGCACGGCATCCGCGCCCACGTCGCGCTCGGCAACTGCGATCGGCCGCAACTGGAAGACGCCCGGTTCCGGACCAGTCCCGCCGGCATCGAACGCGCCGAAGCGCCGGATTTCGTGCTCGCCGGCAAGCGGTGTCTCGTCGTCCACGGCGACCGCGCGGAAGTCCTGCGGCAGGCGCTGCTGTCGAGCCGGTTCGATTTCGTCTTCACCGGCCACACCCATGCCCCCGCCGACCAGCGGACCGGTTCCACCCGCCTGCTGAATCCCGGCTCGGTCGCCCGGCCGCGGCAGGGTCCGCCCACGGTCGCGCTGCTCGATCTCGAAACGGACCAGGTCGATTGGTTCCCGGTGCCCCCATGAACGAACCGAAACGCCCAGCCGACGCCCCCGCCGGGCGGCCCGAAATCGCGGCCGCCAACGAGGAACGCTACCGGTTGATTTCGTCCGTGGCGACGGACTACGTGTTTTCGTCGGCGCTGACTCCGGAGGGGCAGCTCGTTTTGCAATGGGTCGCCGGCGCCTTCGAGCAGATCACCGGCTATGCGTTCGACGAATACGTCGCGCGCGGGGGCTGGCGGGCCGCGGTCCATCCCGACGATTTGGCGCAGGACGACCGCGATCTGGAAGCGCTCCGCGCCAACCGGGATCTGCGCAGCGAACTGCGCACGCTGGCCAAGGACGGCCGCGTCGTCTGGGTGGAGGTTTCCGCGCATCCGGTGTGGGACGAAAAGCAAAACCGGCTGGTCGGCATCTACGGCGCCGTCAAGGACGTCACCCGGCGCAAACAGGCCGAAGCCGAAACGCGGGCCACCTACGAAACGCTGAACGCGTTCATCGATTCCGTCCCGGCCTTCGCCTCGTTCGTGGATGCGGAGGAGCGCTACCAGTTCGTCAACCGCTACCACGAGAACTGGTTCAAGGATTCCCGGCGGCACTTCATCGGCCGGCGGCTGGCGGACGTCCACCGCCCCAGCACCTACGCGGTCATGCGGCCGTACAGCCAACGGGCCCTGGCCGGCGAATTCGTCCGCTACGAGCACGAAATGACCGGGCGGGACGGAAAATACTATTGCTTCGACGTCCAGTACATCCCGCGCCGCGCCAGCGACGGCACCGTTCTGGGCTATTTCACGCTGGTCTTCGACGTGACCGAACGCGTCTTGCGGGATCGCCAGCAGCTGCGCGCCCAGCGGCTGGAAAGCGTGGGCCGGCTGGCCAGCGGCATCGCGCACGACCTGAACAACATCCTCTCGCCCGTGCTGATGGGCTCCGACCTGCTGCTCGAAACCGTCCGCGATCCCGCCGATCGGGACCTGCTGGAACTGATCAAGGCCAGTTCCCTGCGGGGCGCGGCCATCCTCCGGCAGTTGCTGATGTTCGGCCGCGGGGAACAGGAAGAGCGCGACGTTTTGCCGCTGGGACCGTTGATCCGGGAGATGCTCAAGATCATCGAGGAAACGTTCCCGAAAAACGTCTCGGTCCGCTCCCGCGTCGCGCCGGAACTCCCGTCCATCCGCGGGAACGTCACGCACCTACACCAGGTGCTCATGAACCTGTGCATCAACGCCCGGGACGCCATGCCCGGCGGCGGACGCCTGACGCTGGACGCCCGCGTCGAGAACGTGGACGAGACCCTGGCCAAAACGTACGCGGCGGCCGCGACGGGACCGCACGTCGTCCTGACCGTGGAAGACACCGGCGGCGGCATCCCGGCCGAAATCCTGGACAAGATCTTCGATCCATTCTTCTCGACGAAGCCGGCGGGCAAGGGCACCGGCCTCGGGCTGTCGACGGTCCTGGGCATCGTCCGCAGCCACCGGGGGTTCATCCGGATCGACAGCCGAACCGGCCAAGGCACGCGGTTCCGGATCTATCTGCCGGTTTGCGCGGAAGAAGAACCGGAGCAAGCGGCCGCCGTACCGGCGATCCCGCCGAAGGGCCAAGGCGAAGGAATCCTGGTGGTGGACGACGAAGCCGCCGCGCGGCGGATCGCCCGGCAGATCCTGGAAAAGCACGCCTATCGCGTGTTCGAAGCCAAAAACGGCGAAGAAGCGCTGGCGCTCTACGATCGCGATCCGGCCCGGATCCAGCTCGTGATCACGGATCTCATGATGCCGGGCATGGATGGAGCCGCGCTGCTCCGGCATCTCCGCCAGACCACGCCGGCGCTGAAAGCGATCGCCATGACCGGCGGATTGTCTCCCGCGGAAATGGCGCAAGCCATGGAAGCGGAATCCGCCGAATACCTGTTCAAGCCGTTCGGCGCAGACGTGCTGCTGGAGACCGTCCGGCGCGTCCTGCACGACGGGTAGACCCGGCGGCCGCCGCGCAAATATGTCTCGCCAGCGCGCGGCGTCTCTGCGCATGATGGCCGCCGATGACAAATTCCAACGACCTGGCGCGCCGCGTGGCCGCGCTCCTTTCTTCCCCCCGCTACCGTCCCCTGCCCGAACGCGATCTGGCCAAAAGCCTCCAACTCGATCCCGGCCAGCGGGGCCTGTTGCGGCAAATCCTCCGCGATCTGCAAAGCCAAGGCCAAGCCGCGCCGCTCGGCGGCGGCCGCTGGGGTGCGGCCTCCGCTTCCGCCGGACCGATCTCCGGCACCTTCTGCGTCCGCCCCAACGGCTCTTGCTGGCTGATTCCCGACGGTCCGAGGCAGCCGCCGATGTGGATCGATCCGGCCTCCGCCGGCGCCGCCATGAACGGCGACAAGATCCAGGCGCTGCCGATCCGGCGCGAGCCGTTCGCGCGCATGCTGGGGGCGCGCCCCGACACGAAGGCGGTCCGCCTGGTGCGCATCCTGGAACGCAAGCGCAAATGGCTGGTGGGCATCCTGCAGGCGACCCCGCACCACGCCTACGTGGTGCCGCGCGACCCGCTCCTGCGCGCCCACATCCGCCTGGTCGATCCCCTCGCCAAGCTCGAAAAGCATCTGGGCAACCTCGTCGTCGCCCGGATCGTCGACGACGAGCCGGCCGACGGTCAGCCCGTCACCGCGCGATTTTCCGAGGATCTGGGCGATCCCGAAAGCGCCGCCAACGACGTGCCCGCCCTGCTGAAGGATCGCGGCCTGGACGAAACCTTTCCGTCGGACGTGAAGAAAGCCGCCGCCCATGCCCATGCGGCGCTGGCCCGGCACGGCGCCGATCCGCGCGGGCGCGTCGATCTGCGGAAGGCGCTCATCGTGGCCATCGATCCGGCCACGGCCCACGACCACGACGACGCGGTTTCCATCGAACCGCTGCCCGGCGGACGCTGGAAGCTCGGCGTGCACATCGCCGACGTGGCGGCCTACGTCGAACCCGGTTCCGCGATCGATCGCGAAGCCCTGCGCCGCGGCAACAGCACCTATCTGGTCGATCGCGTCATCCGCATGCTGCCGAAGGACCTCACCGTGTCCACGTGCAGCCTCCTGCCCGGCGAAGACCATCTGGCGCATTCGGTCGAAATCGTCTACGACGACCACGGGCGCGTGCTGGAATCGACGTCCTTCCGTTCCATCATCCGGTCCAAGGCCACCCTGTCCTATGAGCAGGTCCAGGAATTCTTCGACAAGGGCCGCCTCGACGGGGTTTCCGACGAATTGCGGACGGCCCTGCGGGACCTGCGCAAGCTGGCGAAGAAGATCCGAACGCTCCGCTTCGAAAACGGCGCGCTGGACTTCGCCCTGCCCGAAGTGCACTGCGAGCTGGACGCCGCCGGCAATCCGGTCGGATTCACCCGCCGCGGCGCCACCGAGGCCTACAACCTGATCGAGGAATGCATGCTGGCCGCCAACCAGGCCGTCGCCCGCCGGGTGGTCGAAGCCGGCGTCCCCGGCATCTACCGCGTCCACGACGAACCGTCCGACGAGCAGTGGGCGCGCATGGCCACCGAGCTGCGCGCGCTCGGCCACCGCGCGCCGCCTGCGGACGCGCGGGCCCTCAATCGCATCGCCCGTGCCGCGCTCGGCAAGCCCGAGCAGTACATGACGACGCTGACGCTCCTGCGCAACATGAAGCGCGCGACCTACGAGGCCGAGTGCCGGCCCCATTTCGGCCTCGGCTTCGACCGCTATGCGCACTTCACCTCGCCCATCCGGCGCTATCCCGATCTCGTTTTGCACCGCATCCTGATCGGCATCGAGGAAGGCCGCAAGCAGCCGGCCTATTCCGCCGCCGAAATCGAAAAGCTCGCGCTGCACTGCTCCGACACCGAGCGCGAATCCGCCGAAATGGAAAGCCAATCCATCCAGATCAAGCGCATCCGCTATTTCGCCGCGCTTCTGGACAAGGGCGAAACCGGCCCGTTCCGGGGCACGATCATCTCCCTGAATCCCAAGGGCCTCATCGTGGAACTCGCCGATTCGCTCCAGCAGGGCATGCTGCCCTATGCTTCCCTCGGCCGCGACCGCTTCATCCTCGCCGGCGACGGTCTTTCCGCCGCCGCGCACAAGGGGGCCACCTATCGTCTCGGGCAAGCCATCGACGTCGGCCTGGCCGCCGTGGACGAAGCCCGCCGCCGCGTGGATTTCTTCCTGCCCGGCGCCGCGCGGCGGACCGAGGGACGGCCGGGGCCTTCCGGACGGAAAACCCGGCCGGCCGCGCACCGCGGATCGCCGGATAAACACGTTGACAAAAAGCCCGGAAAAGCCGGAAATAAACCCGTACAAAATCCGGGAAGAACCCGGCATCCAAGGAGAGCCACGAAATGAAGAAGATCATTGCCCTGCTGATTCTTGCGGCGGTCGCCGCGACGCCGCTGGCCGCGTCGGCCGCGGAAGCGAACGTCTACGCCGACGTCATGTCCGCCTACGTCTATCGCGGCGCGATCGGCAACGACGAAGCCGTCTTCCAGCCCGGTCTCGACGTCGCCGGCCCCTTGGGCTTCGGCTACAGCCTGTGGGCCAACATGAACCTGACGGATGCCGAATCTCCCTGGTATCCCGACACGTACGGCAAATGGGGCGAAGTGGATCTCGGCCTCAACTGGACCTGCCCGGCGGAAGGCCCGGTCAGCTTGACCGTGGGCGCCACCTACTTCCTGTATCCGCAGGACAGCAGCGAAGTCCTCACGGACGACGAAACCGGCGAGCCGCTCGTCGATGCGGACGGCAACGTGCAGGTTTCGAAGGCCCCCGCCGACGACGGCTACGAACTCTACGTCGAGCTGGCCGCCGCGGACGTCCCGCTCGCTCCCACCGTCACGGTCTGCCACGATCTGGAAAACAGCGACGACTGGATCGTCATCTTCGGCATCGGCCACTCGGTCGATCTGGCCGACGCGCTGTCGCTGGATCTCGGCGCCAGCATCGGCTACGCCGGCGACTATTACCTCGCCAGCAACTTCGGTTCCGACACCGGCGACGCCTTTGCGCACGCCCAGCTCGACGCGGCGCTGAACTACGCCGTCAGCGAGGCGTTCTCCGTCGGGCTGAAGGGCACGTTCAGCACGCTGGTCGATTCGGAACTGCGCGACGACGTCGATGCCGACGGCTACTATCCCGATACGGACATTTTCTTCGGCGGCGTCTCGGCCAGCTATTCGTTCTGACCGCCTTACGTCCCGCCAGGGAAACGAAAACGCCCCGCGCAGCCGCGGGGCGTTTTTTTTGTGCCGCCGGCGCTACTGCCAAACCCCGGAGCAGATCCGGCCGCAGACTTGGCAACGGCCGTCCGGATCCATCCGCGCGAGCCGGGAGCGAAAGCCTTCCCGCTCGATCAGGCGCGCGCCGCAATCCGGACAAAACGTGGCCGTGGCATCTTCCTCCCCCCGGACGTTGCCCACATAGACGTGATGCAGACCGTTTTCCCGGGCCTGGTCCCGGGCCCGCCGCAGCGTCGCCGGCGGCGTCGGCGGCCGATCGCGCATCTCGCCGTCCGGATGGAAGGCGCTGAAATGCAGCGGGGTGTCCTCGCCCAAGTGCTCCGCCACCCACGCCGTCAGTTCGTCGAGTTCCGTCTCGGAATCGTTGAGTCCCGGAATCAGCAGCGTCGTGACTTCCAGCCAACAGTCCGTTTCCTGCCGGATGGCCTCCAGCGTCTCCAACACCGGCGCCAGCCGCGCCCCGCACCACTTCTTGTAGAAGTCGTCGCGGAACGACTTCAGGTCCACGTTCGCCGCATCCATCTTCCGGAAAAACTCCAGGCGAGATTCCGGCGAGAAATAGCCCGACGTCACTGCGACCATGCGGAGGCCGTTCGCGTGGCAGGCGTCGGCGACGTCCAGCGCGTACTCCGCCCAGACCGCCGGCTCGTTGTAGGTCGCCGCCACCGCGGGAATCCGGCGCTCCGCCGCCGCGCGCGCCACTTCATCCGGCGATACTTCGTTCCCCGCGGGCATCCCGTCCGCCGCGGGATGGCTCAGCTCCCAGTTCTGGCAAAACCGGCACGACAAGTTGCAGCCCAGCGTGCCCAGCGAAAGAATTTGGCTCCCCGGCAGGAAATGGTTCAGCGGCTTCTTCTCGATGGGATCCACCTGCATCGCCACCGGGTGCCCCCAGGTTTCGGCGATCAACGTGCCGGCGCGATTTACGCGCGCATGGCACCGGCCGCGCGCCCCCGGGGCGATCCGGCAACGGTGGGGACACAATTGGCAGCTCACGGAACCATCTTCCGCCGCTTGCCAAAACCGGGCGGTTTTCATTTTTCGTTTCGCTTGTTCGCCAGCGCCTTTTCCAGCGCCTGCCAGACCAGCATGGCGCAATGGATCCGCGCCGGGTATTTCTCAATGCCGTTGAACGCCTGGAAATCGCCCCATTCCTCCGCGAAACCCGCATGCCCGAGGCGCGCCGCAAAGGCGGCGGCCATGGTCGCGATCTCGGACGGCAGCATGCCTTCCAAGCGCCGCGCCGCCATCGAGGCCGAGGCCATGCTGACCGCGCATCCGTGGAGCTCGTAGGTCATCCGTTCCAGCCCTCCGCCCGAAGTCCAGGACAGCTTCAAGCGGATTTCGTCTCCGCAGGCCGTGTTGAGGGCCTCGGCGTCCTCGCTGCCCGCCGGCACGCGTCCCGCGCCATGGGGATTCTTGGCATGCGCCAGCAGGGTCGCCTGGTAGATGTCGTTCACGTGAACAGCTCCTGGGCGGCCCGCACGCCCTCCAGCAACCGCCGGATTTCATCCGTCGTGTTGTAGGGCGCGAAACTCGCCCGCACGGCCGATTCGATCCCCAGCCGCCGCATCAGCGGCTGCGCGCACATGTGCCCGGCCCGCACGGCGATGCCGCGGCTGTCCAGCACTTGGGCGACGTCGTGCGCATGCACGCCCTTCACGCTGAAGCTCACCAGCGAGACGCGTCCCTCCGCCGGCCCCCAGACCCGCACGTCTTTCAGCGCCGCCAGCCGTTCCGCGGCCTCCCGCGCCAAGTTCGCCACGTGTTCGTGCGCGGCCGGCGGCAGCGCCCGCACCCATTCGATCGCCGCGGCCAGACCCACGGCCCCCGCCACGTGGGGCGTGCCGCCTTCGAACCGGTACGGCACTTCCGCCCAGGTCGACGTCTGCTCGTCCACCCGCGCGATCATTTCCCCGCCGAAGATCGACGGATGCATCTGCTCCAGCAACTCGCCGCGGCCCCACAGCGCGCCGATCCCCATCGGGCCATACATCTTGTGGCCGGAAAACGCGAAGAAATCGCAATCCATCGCCGCCACGTCCGCCGGCAAATGCGCCACGCCTTGCGCGCCATCCACCAGCACCCGCGCGCCGGCGGCATGGGCGGCGGCGCAGATCGCGCGCACGTCGTTGGCGGCGCCCAGCACATTCGAGACCCACGTCGCGGCCACCCATTTCGCGCGATGCGCGGACAACCCCTTGCGAAACGCCGCCAGATCCAGCCGACCGTCCGACGTCAGCGGAATGACTTTCAGGGACGCGCCCACGCCCTTGACCGCCTCCTGCCAGGGAACCCAGTTGCTGTGGTGCTCCATGGCCGACACCCAGACCTCGTCGCCCGGCCCGATCTCCCAGCGCGCGAAACCGGCGACCGCCAGGTTGATGCTCGCCGTCGTCCCGCCGGTAAAAACGATTTCCGCAGGCGATTTCGCGCCGATGAACGCGGCCACGGCCGCCCGGGCCCCTTCGTAAGCCGCCGTCGCCTCCGCGCCCAGCCGGTGCACGCTGCGGCGGGTATTGGCGTTGTGCAGCCGGTAGAACTGGTCCATGGCCTTCAGCACCGGTTCCGGGCGCTGCGTCGTCGCCGCGTTGTCCAGCCAAGCCAGGTCGCGGTTGAGGATGGCGAAGGGACGCCGAATCGATCCCGGATCGAATACTTCGCCCTTGCCTGCCGATTCCGGCCGTTCGCTCATTACACCTTGCCCTCGGGCATCATCATGCTACAGTTCCCCCGTCATGCGCAAGAACATCGGCTGGCAAGAAAAACAGGATGACGCCAAGTACCGGATCCGCGTCATCTTCGGCGGGGGCGACCAAATTCTCTGGCGCCGCATCACCAAGGCGATGGAACGTTGGGAGCCGTTCGAGCCCGCGCCCGAACACTGGCAGATCCTGCTCGAAAAGACCAAGGCCCGCTACGTCCGCCGCCAAGCGCCCTACAAGGACTTGCAGCTCGTCGAACGCCTGGCCGCCGCCCATCCGCTTCCGCCCGAGCCGTGAGACAGATCGCCGCCATCGCGCTGCTTGCCCTCCGCCACGTCTTCCGCTCGCGCGTCGTCCTCGTTCTCTCCGTCCTGCTTTTCGCCGCGGCTTTCTTCTTGCCCCTCGCCCTGCGCAGCGACGGCACGCCCGAGGGGCTGATCCGCATCCATCTCGCCTACGTCCTCGGCATCGCCTCGTTCCTGCTGAGCCTGGCCACCCTCTGGGCCGGTTGCGCCGCCGTTTCCCAGGAGGCCGACGACAAGACTCTCCAGCTTTTGCTCGTGAAGCCCGTCCCGCGCCTGCGCATCTGGATCGGCAAATGGACGGCGCTCCTCGTCCTTGACGCCCTGCTGCTGGCATTCGTCGGCGCCGTCGCCGCCGGCACGCTCCAGGCGAAGCTGCGCCGCGGCGGATTCGAGCCCGACGCCCTCGCCGCCGCGAAGCAGACCGTGCTTGCTTCCCTGCAAACTCTCCGCGCACCGCTGCCCGACGTGGAAGCCGACGTCCGCGTCGAATACGAGCAGCTCCGCGCCGCGCATCGCTTGCCGAACAACGCGTCCGAATCCGCCATTCTCGATTCCCTCCGCCGCACCCGGCTGGCGCACCTTTATTCCATCGCGCCCGGCGCAACTCGCGGCTGGCTTTTCACCATCTCTCCTCCGGCGCGGCAGGGCAGCCCGACGACCTTGATCGTCCAATTCAAGGCCGATTCCTCCGTGCCCGGCGCGGCCGAGATGGAGGCTTCGATCGAACTCGACGTGGCCGGCCAAATCTTCTCGCGCCCTCTCCGCGCCATGCCCGGCACCCTTCAAACCGTCGTGTTCGACGGAATTCCCGTCGCGGCCTCTTCCGCCACCGTATCTTTCGCCAACCGCGGCACGCACGGCGCCACGCTGTTCTTCGATCCCGCCGACGGCCTTGTCCTGCGACGGCCCGTCGGCACCTTCGCCGGCAACTATCTCCGGGCGCTGGGCCAACTGTATCTGCGCCTCGCCCTGTTTGCCGCCATCGGCGTGACGCTCGGCACGTTGTTTTCCATGCCCGTCGCCACTTTCCTCACGCTCGTGCTGATTCTCATTCTCCAGCTTTCCGGATTCATTTCCGCCGCCGCGCAGGTCGATCGCGCCACTTTCGTCGCCAACGTCGCGCCGTTCGGCGCGGTCGCCCCTGACCACGGCGGGAACGACGCCCGCGAGGTCGCCGCGCCCTCTCCCGTCGCCCGCGCCGCGGCCACCGTCTTGTTCTACGCCTATCGCGCCACCTATCTGACCCTCCGCCCGCTGCTCGAAGACCAGACCCTCGACGATCTCTCCACCGGCACCTACCTCCCGCCCCGCGATCTCCTGCGGAACGTCCTCCAGCAGGGCCTTGTCCTCCCCGCCCTCCTCGCCGTCCTTTCCACCGCCGTCCTCCGCCGCCGCGAATGGGCGCTGCCGGCGGGCAATTAAGAATGAAAAATGAAGAATTAAGAATTTTGAGTTGAGAGTTCAGAATTGTGAAAGCCGACAACCTGATCCAGGAAAAGAGCTACGCGTTTGCCCTGCGTACGGTGAAGCTCTATCGGCATCTCACCGCCGGCAAAAAGGAGTTTGTCCTTTCCAAGCAGTTGCTTCGCTGCGGTACGGCGATCGGCGCCAACGTCGAAGAAGCCATTGGGGGCCAATCCCGCGCCGATTTCATTTCCAAGATCTCCATTGCCTACAAAGAAGCCCGCGAAACCTGCTACTGGCTCCGCCTCCTCAAAGACTCGGATTTTCTCGCCTTGCGCGAATTCGAGAGCATGATCGCCGACGCTGACGAGCTCTGCCGCATCCTTTCCAAGATCATCACGACAACGAAAAAGCCCACCCCATGATCTTTGGTTCGCGAAAATTCTTAATTCTTCATTTTTCATTCTTAATTGCTGCGGCGCTTGCCGCCGCGCTGGCCGGCGGGCTCAACGTGCGCCTGCTCGCGGAGCGCGGGCGGAAGCATCTGACCCAGGCGCCGCCGACGCAAAACATGCCGCCGGCCGTCGCGTTCACCACCGTCGCCCTCGGCGGGTTCCGCGGCATCCTGGCGGACGTCCTCTGGATGCGCGCGGGCACCCTGCAGGACGAAGGCCGCTATTTCGAGCTGGTCCAGCTGTCCGACTGGATCGCCAAGCTCCAGCCCCGCAGTCCCGCGATCTGGGCCTACCACGCCTGGAACATGGCCTACAATCTCTCCGCGCTCATGACCGATCCCGCCGAAAAATGGCGCTGGGTCCGCAACGGCATCGTCCTCTTGCGCGATGAAGGCATGGTCGACAACCCCGACTCCCCCCGTCTCTGCCAGGAACTCGCCTGGCTGTTCCTCCACAAACTCGGGACCGATTATGATCCCGCCGCCGGCTATTACCGCGCCCAATGGGCCGCCGAGGTCGATGCCGGCGCCGTGACCCTCGACCCCGATCTGGTCCGGAAAATCGAAACCGCAATCGCCCCGCTCGACTGGCACACCCCGCAAGCGCAGGCCATCTATTGGGCCATGGCGGGCCTCCCCTTCGCCCGCTCCGATTTCGACGATCTCGCCCTCCGGCGGCTGGTCTACCAGGCGCTGCTGCAGCGCGTCGGACTCGGCGACCGCGATCTGCTCGTTCCCGCCATCGCCTTCGTGCAGGAAACCCAGAAACGGCATCCGCACGTCGGCGCGGTCCAGGAAATCCTCAAGCAGTTGAATCAGGTCCGCGAGTCGCTGCCGGCCGTCAGCCCACTTCGCGGCCGATCACCTTCGAGACCAGCAACCGGTCCTTGAGCCGCGCCGGGAAAAAGCGCGCCGCGAAATCCCCCAGCCAAGCCGCCCCCGTCACGGGATACCGCGCGCGCGGGCAGCGCGATTCCAGCGCATGGACGATTTTCTTCGCCACCGCCTCGGGCGGCTTCTGGAAAACGTCCGTCGGCCGCGCATACGTGCGTTCGGGTCCGGCCAGTTCCTTCGCGTACTGTTTCGCGAAAACGGAATCACGCATTTCGAGGCCGCCCCGCGCCGCCTCGCTGACGACGCGCTTGCGGAAACACGTCTTGATCGGCCCCGGCTCCACGAGCGACACCGAAATGCCGGCCGGGCCCAGTTCCATCCGCAGGCCGTCGCCGATGGCCTCCAGCGCGAACTTGCTGGCGGAATACGCCCCCAGGAACGGAATCACGACGCGGCCCACCACCGAACTCACCAGCACGATGCGCCCGCTTTTCTGCGCCCGCAACACGGGAATGAACCGGTTCGTGAAATCCAGCGTGCCGATCACGTTCGTTTCGAACTGCTTCCGGACGGCGGAGCGCGAGAGGTCTTCCAGCGCGCCGGGCTGGCCATAGCCCGCGTTGTTCACCACCGCTCCGATCACCCCCTGCGACAGTTCCAAGACTTCTTTCGCGGCATAGTCCACCGAATCGGGATCCGACAGGTCCAATTCCACCGGCTGGAATCCCTCGCCCCGCAGCAAATCCAGATCCGTCCGGCTGCGCGCGGCGGGAAACACCCGCCAGCCGCGCGCCTTCAGCATCCGCGCCGTCGCCCGGCCGATGCCGGTCGATGCCCCCGTCACCACCGCCGTTTTTTCGCCCACCATCGGATATCGTTTCATGCGGCCATGTTAGGCCGGCGCGCGCATTTCAGCAATCCCATTCGGGCCGCCGCCGATCGGCCCCTAAAAAAGGGTTGAACCGCTCCGCATTTGTGGCATATTGCCCCTCGTCTTTCGGGCGATTAGCTCAGTTGGTTAGAGCACTTCCTTGACATGGAAGGGGTCGGAGGTTCGAGTCCTCTATCGCCCACCACCCTCCGCTTTTCGGCTCTCCACCAAATGCGGGGGCAAGACCGCTCGATTCACTAACAACAACATGGCTCTCCACCAAATGCGGGGGCAAGACCGCTCGATTCACTAACAACAACATGCTCTCACCCGGAGCCTGTAGTTGTCAAAGTTCTTAAAGCCGTAGGCGCGGCGGCTGATCATCTCCATCTTGGTATGGAAGCCTTCCGTGATGCCGTTGTTGCGGCTGAAGCGCCACATGCGGGCGATCTCCGCAGCGCGGAACACCCCGACCAGCGTTACATTGGACTTACCAACGATCTCGACGCCCGGCTGGCCAAGCACAATTCCGGCGGCTCTCTCCGCACGGCCAAATTCCGGCCGTGGAAATTGGAAACCGCCATCGTCTTTTGCAGCCAAGAAAAAGCAGCCGCATTTGAGCGCTATCTCAAAACGGGCGCTGGCTTCGCTTTCGCGAAAAAACACCTGTAATCCACCGAGCGTTCTGCACGAGGAGGGCAAGCCCCCCCTCTGCCACTCCATGCAACCGCTCAGTGTGCGCGGCCGGTGGATCGGGTCACGTAGGCGAGGCGTTCGCGGATGGCGTCGGCGAGCTGGTCCCAGGAGAACCGCCACTGCCAGTTGCCGCCGGCGACGCCGGGCGTGTTCATGCGGGCTTCGGATCCCAGTCCCAGCACGTCCTGCAGCGGCGCGACGAAGATATTGGCGTTCGAGCGCGAGCCCAAGCCGATCAAATCCCAATGGATTTCATGGCCGTCGGTATGGAGATAGTCGAGCACCACTTTGTTCTCGGCGTCGATTTGCGCCTGGGTGCGGGTGCTGCCTTCGCCGGCTTGGCTATTGAACCAACCCACGGTCGTGTCGTTGTCGTGGGTGCCGGTATACACGCAGCAATGGGCGGGATAGCTTTCGGGACGAAACTCGGCGGCGCGGTCGTCGTTGCCGAAGGCGAACTGGAGAATGCGCATGCCGGGAAAATCGAAATTGTCGCGCAGGGCTTCCACCGGCGGGGTAATGACGCCGAGATCTTCGGCGATGATCGGCAGGGCCCCCATCCGCTCCCGCAGCACGTTGAAAATATGCTGGTCGGGACCTTTGACCCATTTGCCGTTGATGGCGGTCGTTTCCGTTCCGGGGATCTCCCAGTAGGCTTCGAAACCGCGGAAGTGGTCGATGCGCACGATGTCCACCATCTCGAAAATGCGGCGCAGGCGGGCCATCCACCAGTCGTAGTTCTGAGCCTTGTGCGCATCCCAATTGTAGAGCGGATTGCCCCAGAGCTGGCCCGTCGCGCTGAAATAGTCCGGCGGCACACCCGCCACCACGCTCGGCTGGCCGTCGGGCCGGAGGAAGAACAGGCCTTGGTTGGCCCAGACGTCGGCGCTGTCGTGCGCGACGAAAATCGGGATGTCGCCGATGAATTTGATGCGGCGCTCGGCGCAATAGGCCCGCAGGCGTTTCCACTGGTGCTCGAACAGGAACTGGACGATCTTCACGTCGCGGATTTCGGTCGCGAATTTATCGCGGGCGGCTTGGAGGGCGGCGGGTTCGCGGCGCGCCAGCGCCGAACCCCACTGCGTCCACGGCACGCCGCCATGCGCGTCCTTCAAGGCGGAAAAAAGCGCGTAGTCGTCGAGCCACGCCGCGTTCCGGCCGCAAAACTCGGCGAACTCCCGCTGCATTTCCGGCGCGGCTTTCTCGGCAAAGGAAGCGCAGACTTTCTTCAGCACGGCGAAGCGGGCGACGATGACCGGCCCGAAGTCCACTTTGTCCGTCGGAAACGACGGAAAATTCTTGAGTTGCGCGCGCGACAGCAACTTGTCCTGGATCAATTGGTCGAAGCTGATCCAGAGCGGATTGCCGGCGAAAGTCGATGGCGACTGGTAGGGACTGTCGCCGTAGCTCGTGGGCCCCAGCGGCAGAATCTGCCACAAATGTTGGCCCGTCGCCTGCAGGAAGTCGGCGAACCGATTGGCCTCGGGACCGATTTCGCCGATGCCGTAGGGACCCGGCAAAGACGTGGGATGCAGCAAAACACCGGATGCGCGCTCAAATTTCATGATTCACTCTCCACTGGCAGGATGGCCAGAACGTCAAAATATCGCAAAACGCCCCGGATTTGTCGAAGCGTTTTATCGCATCCGGGGCGTTTTTACATGGAATTTGTTCTGGCGCTTATGGTTCCGCAAGCAGGGAGCGGATTTCGCCGTACCAGACGCCCAGCGACTCGTTGGTGAGGATCATGTCGGGCACGCCCCACCCCAAGTTGCTGGTGATCGTGGGACTGAACAGGTTGGTGGAATAGATCAACTGATAGAACCGGCCCGTGCTGGCGGGGAACGAGAACAGGAGCTTGCCCGTGGCGTTGCTGACGCTGGCGCGCACGTAGGTGCCGGACAGCGCCAGGACGCTGCTCGCCAAGGTCGGATCGGTATCGGCGATAAACTCCTCGTAGGTGGTCATGCCGTCGCCGTCGTCGTCCGCCGTTTCCTCGTAGCGGACGTCTTGCGGATCCAAGGACTGATCCTGCAGCCAAAGCACGAAGGGATCCTCGCCTTCCGCGGCGATCGTCAGGGTGCCGGAGGCCGATCCTTGGTAATTGATTTCCGTGAGCGTGGCGACCACCGCATAGCTGCCCGTGTTGATCGGCAAAGTGGCCGAGCCGTCGTAGGTCACGGAAACGGCGAGCCCGTCCGGATCGGTCGTCACCGTCGCGCTCTTGGCGTAGCCGTCGTAAACGTAGTACAGCCCGGACAGCGACACCGTCGCCGCCGCCTTGGCGACCATCAGGGTGCCGGTAGCGCTTCCCGCGTAGTTCGCGTCCGAGACCGTTCCGGTCACGGCGTAGCTGCCGGCGTTCGACGGCGCGATCGCCGAGCCGTCGTAGGTCAGGTTCACGGTCAGGCCCGCCGGTTCGGTGGTCGCCCCCGCGTTCTTCGCGGTGCCGTCGAAGGTCTGGCTCAAGCCCGTCAGCGTCACCGCGGCAGAGCCTTGGGCGACCGTGAAGACGTCCGTCGCCCCGCCCTGGTAGTTGGCCTCGTCGATCAAGGCCACCGCGGCATACATGCCCACGGCCACGGGCAACGTCGCGGAACCGTCGTACGTGACGCCGACGTTCAAGCCGTCCGGAACGGTGGACACCGCGGCGGCCTGGCCCGTGCCGTCGTAGTAAGCCGTCAAGGAGTCGAAGGACACGTCGGCCTCGGCTTTGGCCACGGTCAGCGTGCCGGTGGCGCCGCCTTGGTAATTGGCGTCGGTCACCGTCGCGACGACTTCGTAGCTGCCGGCGTTCGTCGGCGCGGCCGGCGAACCGTCGTAGGTCAGGGCATACGAGACGGCCGGCACGCAGACGGCGGCGGCGGGCCGCGCGGTGCCGTCGTAGACCTGGTCCAGATTGGTCAGGACGACGCCGGCCGCGGCCGGCGCGATCGTGAGCGTGCCCGTCGTTCCGCCGGAATAGCCGGCTTCGACGACTGTCGCGACCACGGCGTAGCTGCCGGCGTTCGACGGCGCGACATAGGAGGCGTCGTAGGTGACGGCCACGGACAGGCCCGTGGGCGCAGTTGTCACCGTCGCCGTCTTGGCCGTGCCGTCGTAGACCTGGGACAGATTGGACAGCGTCACGGAGGCTTCCGACGCGGCGGCATACGGCATCACCGTGATGTCGTCGACGTTCACGCGGTTCCCGGCGGTGCCATCGACCATGAGGAAGCGCAGGTAGGCGGACTGGGCGACGGAAATCGTGTTGGACAGGTAGGCGAAGGTGCCGTTGATGCCATCGGCCACCACGTTGGTGTGCGTGGTCCAGTTCGTCCCGTCGGAGCTGGTCTGCAAGGCGAACGTGCCGGCCACGTCGGAGCTGAACATCGCGTAGTTGAACGCCACCGAGTAGATGCCGTTGGAGAACGGCGTCAAGCTCTGCACCACGCCGTTGGTTTCCGCCGTCAAGCTGATGAAGCGCAGGCGGATGGAGTTCGTGGTGATTCCGCAGGAATTCCGGACGTCCGTGGACGTGTTGCCGCGATAGGCGTTGTTGAGGAACCAATCCGTCGGATCCGCCGCGTTCAGCACGTTGGTATGGGGTCCGTAAACCGCGCTGGGCAGCCCGCTGCAATCGAAGTCGATCACGTACGGATCGCCGATGGCCGTCCCGCCGCTGGAACCGGCGGGCTCGATCACCACGGCGGAGGAAAACACGTTCGTGACGCCGACGTATTCGGCGCTGCCGGTCACGCAGACCGTGACGTCGTAGACGCCGACGGCGATCGGCACGGACGGCGAATACGCCGCCGACCAGGCCAGTCCCGGCGTGACCGTGAAGGTGTTGGTATGCACCGCCCCGTCGTAGGTCGTCGTGATCTGCGCGTCCAGCGTGCAGGTCGCCTGCGCTTCCGAAATCGCCACGGCGTTGCTGAAGACGAACGTGCCGCCGAGATAATGGGCGTCGCCCGTCACGGTCACCGTGGCGTCGTAGGTGCCCGGATCCACCGGATTGGTCGGCGCATAGGTGACCGACCAGACCAGGCCCGTGGTGACGTCGAAGACGTTGGTGTGCGGCTGGCCGTCGTAACCGACCGAGACCGGCGCGACCATGTCGCAGGTTGCCACGCCCTGGGTGATCGTCACGGCGTTGCTGAAGACGAACGTGCCGCCCATGATCAGGTCGGTATCCGGGACCGTCACCGTCGCGTCGTAGGTCCCGATCTCCACCGGATTGGTCGGCGCGTAAGCGACCGAGTACGGAATGCCGGCCGGCGTGACCGTAAAGGTGTTCGTCTGCGCCGCGCCGTTGAAGGGTGCCGAGATCGCCGCATCCAGCGAACATTCCGCCACGCCCGTCTCCGGCGGGATGTAGGAGCTGATCCAGACATTGTCCAGGTTGGCGTAGGCCTTGCGGGTCGTCGTCCACAGAATGCGGAAATCCACCGGTCCGACCACGTTCACCGTCGTGGCATTCGTCGTCAGCGCCGTGATGTTCGCGGTGTTCGCCGTCGCGAAGGTGACCCAGCCGGCGCCGGCATTGTATTGCACGGAGAAATCGACGCCCGCGCTCGTGCCGTAGCGGGCATAAGCGAAGCGGAAGTCGCCGATGCCGTTGGTCAAGGCACCCTGCAGGTAAATGCCGCCGTCGTAGTAGCGGGTCTTGACGCCCCGGGTCCCGTCGATGCGGTCGTTGGCGTCGTTCGTCGCCACCACCAGCGCATTGGACAGCACCCAAAAGCGACCCGCGATCTCCTTGGGCGCGTAATCCGTGTAGGTCGGCTTCAGGGCGGCATCCTCGAAGTCCACGTTCAGGTTTCCCGTGAAATACGGATCCGGATCCTCTTCGTTCGGGATGCCGTCGCCGTCGATGTCGTCGTCGCATTCATCGCCAATGCCGTCCGCGTCGATGTCCGATTGGTTGGCGTTCGCGTTGTACGGGCAGTTGTCCGCGCCGTTCAGGTCGCCGTCGCCGTCGAGGTCCGGATCGCAGGCGTCGCCGATGCCGTCGCCGTCCGTGTCGGTTTGCGTCGGGTTGTAGGTTTCGGGGCAGTTGTCCATGTCGTCCATGATGCCGTCCAGGTCCTGATCGCCCGGCGCGAGGATCAGGTCTCCGCTCGTTTGCTGGGCGTTGATCGCGCCCGGCGTCGCCAAGGCGTTGTACCAGGTGCCCGTGGCCATCAGCACGTTGTTGGGCGCTTGGGGACAAGTGTCGGTGCTGGAGTCGGTCCCGACGATATGCAGGTAGTTCTTGCTGCCGGGCGGGACGTTGGTCGAAACCGTGGACGGATCGTCCACTCCGATGTCGAAGGTGTCTCCCAGCCAGACCACGGCGTCGAGGATGGTCCCCGTATCGTCGTACAGGATCAGCCCGTCTCCCGCATTCAGCAGACCGCCGGGCAGGATGAAATCGGTGTTGGCGACGTAATTCGAATTCTGGCTGACGACCGCGAAGCCCAGCGGATTGCTGCCGCTGTCGACCACGCCGTCGTCCGGCAGCGTGAAAGCGGGAAACGTGAAGGTCCAAACCGCGCCGTCGGTGGTGTCGGCGCCGTTGCGATGCTCGATCCGATATCCGGCCAGATTCATTCCCGCCGGCCCGATGATTTCGATGAATTCATTGGTGTCCGCGCCGTTGCCGTCGGCCTGCACCTCGTTGAACATCGGCTTGAGGTTCGCGGAGGCGCCGAACACCGGGAAGGAGTAGGAATTGGTCTCCGAAAAATCCACGTGCAGTCCTTCCGGCCCCTGATAGGAATACTGCACGTAATAATCCAACACGTCGCCCTGCTCTTTGGCCACGCTGATATCCGGCGTCCGCCACGTGGTTCCGGAATTGGTCATCGCGGCGCCGATCCAGCTGCCGCCCGCCACCCGGAACACCCCGGTCGCCGTCAGGTTGGAAGCCAGCAGGTTCGGCGTGATCCCGACCATGATGGCGAAGTCGTTCGTCGCCCGCGGCGCGGACGGGTCCAGCGCGGGACCCGCCGAAACGTAGGCTTCCGCGTTCGCCAACGCCTGGTGCCAGCCGGGCGTCGCCGCATTGGTTCCCGCCACGATCGTCCACTCGTTGGAATCCCAGGTGGACAGCGGATCGCTGACGCCCACGTTGCGCGCGGCGGCGGAATTCGTGAAGGCCCAGGCTCCCGGCAAGGCTCCGATCTGGCCGAAGACGTCCGACAGGCTCCCATTCGGTTTCAGCAGCGCGACCGTATCGTTGCCGTTGACCGAACCGATGATGGCCGCCTGCTGGTCGGCCGCCACGCCCCAATAGGTCGGAAACGCGTTCGTCGAAGCCGCCAGCAAGTAGGTTCCGCCGGCGGCGATCGTCCCGCCCAAAGCGATGGAGGTGGGATTCGTCGATCCGTTCAGGTACACCGCCAGGGAGTAGCCGGTCAGATCCAGTTCGGAACTGCCCGTGTTGCAGATTTCGACGTAGGTGCCATTGGTCAGCGAATGGTCCACCACTTCGCTGATGATCCCCACCGGCGTGACGCCGGGCACGGCATCGACCAGATGGAAGTCCGAAAAGACCATTCGGTGGTCCGAAGCGTCGAAGCTGGCGTTGGCCGGCGGCAGCGGGCCGGGCTTGTAGAGTCCGACGCCCGGACCGTCGAACTCCGCGTTGTAGATCTCCCCCGTCGGCGCCCCGTAGGCGCTGTTCATGATTTCATCGCTGAACAAGATGTAGTCCAGCCGGTAGCGACCGCTTTCCAGTACGTAGTAATGCGTCCACGTGAGGTTCGTGCCGGTGTGGGCCGGATTGATCCAGCCCATTCCCGCGGCCGAGAGGCGCTCGGTGGGGAATTTGCTGTACGGCATCAGCCAGCCAGAATTCGTGGGATTGTTCCACGGAATGTCGAATCCGTCGTTGAAGCCCGCCGACAACGAGCCCAAAATGGAGTCGTAATAGGCGATATCGAAACTGTCGTTCTGCGTCAGGGCGATGTCGTCGTTGAAATCGCCCATGATCGCGTATTCCGTGTCCAAGGGGTATTGCGCAACCATGTTGGTGATGTAGTTCACGATCCGATGCATCTCGAACGCCCGCTGCAGCCGGGCCGACTTGGTCGTCGTGCCGGCCTTGTTGTGGGTCACGAACACGTGGAACGGATTGAGCGCTCCCGGCACTTCGATTTGCGCATGCAACGGCCAGCGCATGATTTCCGCCGCGGCGGGGTCCACGACGGTTTCCCGGATCTGATCGGTGTACGTGATGGGGTATTTGCTCCAGACCCCCACCCGCATGGAGCTGTCGAACGTCCCCCCCACGGACATGGCATAATAGGGATACCCCAGCGCCGCCGCCGCCGCGATCCACGTGTCCCGATCTTCATCCGCATACAATTCTTCGAAGCAAAGAATGTCTGGCTGCACGCGCTGGACGATCGAGGTCACCGCGACGTAGTCGACGTCGTTGGTGGTGCCGCGGTCGCTGTCCGTGTCGATGCCGTACGCGACGTTGAACGCCGCAATGCGCACGTCCACCGCCTGGGCCGAAAGCACCCCCAGACAGAAAAAGGCCAAAGCGCCCCAGCCCACTTTCAAGAGTTTCGCCTGCATCATTTTTTCCGCTCCTCGACACCCGTGCACACGCTTCCCGTGCAAGAAGGTTCAGGAGATCAATTTACTGCACTCCCCCCAAATGTCCAAACACAATTTTAACATTATGTTACTTAATTGTCGTTCAGGAGTTGTGTCGCCAGACGGTCCCGACGCTGCCCCGCGTCCTCCCACTCCGCCAGCTTTGCGCGCAAATCATCCTCAACATCCTTGAGTTTCCGCCCCGTGGCCGCCCGATCTTCCTCCGGAGTTCCAACGGCAGCAAGTCGCTCGTATAGAGCCGATTGCTCTCTTTCAAGCGCAGGGATTTCTTTTTCCAATTTCTCGACTTCCCGCTCCATGCGGCGCAGTTCGTTTTTCAGCATCTTGCGATCCCGAAAAGCTTCTGCTCGCGCCGCTTTCGCCGCATCCGCGGCAGGGGTGGGTTCGGGGCTATCCATCTTCCCCCCCGCCTCGCGTTCGATTTTTTCGCGATAGTAGTCATAACCGCCGGCAAACCGACGCACCCCGCCCCCGCCCGGCGCAACGGCAATGATTCCCTCTGCCACCGCCCGCACGAAAGCCACGTCGTGGGAAACCAGCACCACCGTGCCCTCGTAGGCGGCGATCGCATCCTGCAAAGCCTCGCGGCTTTCCACGTCCAGATGGGTCGTGGGCTCATCCAACAACAGCAAATTCGGCGGACGGATCAAAATCCGGGCGAACGCCAGCCGGATGCGCTCGCCGCCCGAGAGCACCTCCACGCGCTTTTCCGCCGCCTCTCCGGAAAATCCGAAACCGCCCAGCAGGGTCCGGATCTCCACTTCGGCGGCATCGTTCGCCACGGCCTTGAGCGTGTCGAGGCAACTCCGCGTCCGGTCCATCGTGTCGGCCGTCTCCTGGCTCTGGTAGCCCGGCACCACTTGATGCCCCGCCACGCGCTTGCCCTCTCCCGGCGCCAGTTGTCCCGCCATCACCCGCAGCAGCGTCGTTTTGCCCGCGCCGTTGGGCCCCACCACCGCCAACTTCTCCCCCTTCTGCACCGCCAGATCCACCCCGCGGAAAATCCACTTGTCCGCTTCGTAGCCAAATCCCACCCCGTCGCAACGCAATACCTCTTGTCCGCAATGCGGCGGCTTGGCCAAGCGGAAATGCCCGCGGCCGCGCGCGATCTCGACCACCTCGGTGCGTTCCAGCTTTTCCAGCATCTTGATCCGGCTCTGCACGCGCGAAGACATCGTGTTCTTGGCCCGGAACCGCTCCACGAACCGTTCGATCTGCTCGCGCTTCCGATCTTCGTTCGCCTGCCGCGCCAGCGACACCTCCCGGCGCTTTTCGCGCTCCTGGGCATACCAGGAATACCGTCCCGGATACCGCGTCACCCGACCGACCGCCACCTCGACCGTGACCTCGCACAGCGATTCCAGCAAATAGCGGTCATGGGAAATCATCGCCAGCGTGCCGCGAAAGCCCTCCAGACGCCGGCGCAGCCATTCCACGGCCGGCAAATCCAGATAATTGCTGGGTTCGTCGAGCAACAGCAAATCCGGCTCCGCGATCAACGCCCGGCTGAGTTCCGCCCGCATCTGCCACCCGCCGGAGAATTCGCCCAGCGGCCGCTGCAAATCCTCCACGCGAAAACCGAGTCCCGTCAAGGCCGCGGCCGCCCGCGCATGCAGATCGTAGCCGCCCTGCGCTTCGAAGCTCGTTTGCAGTTCGCCCAGACGGCGCAACAACACGCGCGCTTCGCCGGCGTCGTCGTCCGCCAAATGCTCTTCGATGTGGTGGATCTCCGCGCGGATCGTCTCCAAATCCGGCGCAGCCCGTTCCACGTATTTCAAGAGCGGGGTCCGTTCTTCGCCGGGTTTCACCTGCTGGCGCAGGTGTCCGATGCGGATGTCCTTCGCCCGCTCCACCGAACCGGCATCCGCGTCGGATTCCCCCGTGATCAGGTCGAAGATCGTGGATTTACCGGCTCCGTTGGGCCCGACGATCCCGGCGCGTTCCCCCGCCAGCAAGCGGAAATCCACGCGGTCGAGCACCACCTGCCCGCCGTACCGCTTGCTCACTTGCCGGAATTCGATCATCTTTTCCCCATACCACGCCGTCCGAGGAGCGGCAAGCGCGCCGCCGGATCCCGCCGCGCAAAACGGTCAGAGTTTCTTGGTCTGCCGGATGACCTGCTGCTCGCTGGCCGTCAGGAGGCGATGCAGTTCCTGCGGGTCGTCCGTTCCGCGCATTTCCAGCAGCAGGCTCGTTTGGTGGCACATCATGCAGAGCCGCGCCAGCACGTGCAGGTGGATGCGGTCGTCTTGGCAGCAGATGAGGAAGAAGACGTCCGTCGTCGAGCGGTCGGGCGAACCGAAGGGCACCTGCGCAATGGTCTTGCCGACGACCACGAACGAATCTTCGAACATGTACGGCTCGTGGTTGCGCGGATGCAACAGGGCCAAGCCGCCGGACAAGGCCGTGGAACAGAGTTTTTCGCGCTCGACGAGGCTTTCCAGCAATTCGTCGCGGTAGCACAGCAGCTGCGTGGCATCGGCGAGCGCCACCATCTCCCGGATCACGGACGATTTCGAGCGGCAGGTCATCCCCGGCCGGATCCATTCCGGCCGGGTCAGCGCCGGCATGATGGCGGCTTCGTCCGACAGATCGTGGTATTTCGCCGTGCTGCGGCGATGGAAATCCGCCAGTTTTTCCGCGCTGGATTCCAGCAGCTGGCGCGAAGCCCATTCATCCACGGCGTTGTGCCGGAAAACCAACCGTTCGCCTTGGCGTTCGCAGGGAATTTCCCCGCGCCGCGCCAGTTCTTCGACCCGGTCTTCCGGCAAGTGCAGGTAATCGGCCGCCTCGGACAGGTTGAAGATCCTGAATGGCATGCCGCGTCCCCGTTCCGTCCGCCTAGATGCCCAGCAGGCCGGTCGCAAACGCCAACAGGAGCGCCAGCGCCAGCGCCAGCAAGCCCGCCGTGAACTTCGGGAACGGACTGCCGTCCGCCTGCCGCCGCAGCCATTTCGCATAGAACGCCGCGCCGCCCGTCGCGAGGGTCAACAGCAACGTCGCGAGGAAAAACGCCTGGTTCTTCCAGAGGGTCGCGGCCGGACCGGCCCCCGGCGATCCCGAACCGCCGACCGCCGCCTTGCCTACCAGCGGCAGGATCATGCACTGGAAGAGAAACAGCAGGCCGAACAAAACGGACAGCGCCTGTCCCGCCGCCGGAGCGGCCAGCAGCTTGCGGAGGGCTTCCGCCCCGGATTCCACGGGAACGGACTTTTGCTTCGTTTCTTTGTTCATCAGGCGGACATTCTCCATATTCCGCGGCGCCTTTCAAGCAAAACGCGCGGTCCGCCCCTTCTTTGCGCTTCTTTCCCGGCGGGACGCGCGCTAAGATGCGCTCGAAAGGTATTCCGCCATGCGCAAACGATCCAAGCAGATCCTCATCCTTCTCGGCAGTCCCCGCGAAGACGGCAATTCCACCCGGCTGGCCTTCGCCTTCGCCGATGCCGCCAGCCGCAACGGACACGCCGTGCGCTCCATCCGCCTCCCCGCGCTCGACGTCGCGCCCTGCGACGGCTGCCGGCAATGCTGGGCCAAGGCCTCCCAGCCCTGCGTCATCCGCGACGACATGGATTCCGTCTATCCCCTCCTGCGCGCCGCCGACGTGCTGGTCTTCGCGACGCCTCTGCATTTCTACACCTGGTCCGCGCCGATCAAGACGCTGACCGACCGCCTGGTCTGCCTGACTCCGCAGTTCAAGCGCAACCTCAAGGGCAAGACGTCCGTGTTGCTGGCCACCGCCGCCGACGAACGCCCCGCCGCGTTCGCCGGACTGACCGCGACGTATCGCCTCGTGGCGGACTACATGGGTTGGAAACGGCTCGGGGAAGTTCGAATCGGCGGCCTCGCGGCCGAAGACGACGTGTCCCGCGCCGGCCGGGCGCTGGCCAGGGCCGACGCGCTCGGTTCCCGTCTCTGATCGCCCGTTGATTCGCCCGCAACCCCGTGGTATATTGACCGACCGATCGACCATCGAAACCGAGACACCATGAGCACAACCTCGCCCCTCATCCGCAAAGCCTGCTTCAGCGACGGCCCCGCCATTTTCAAATGCATCAAGGCGCACCCCGGCGAGCTGGTGCCGCGGCCCCTCAGCGACATCCTGCTGCACATCGACCGCTTCCTGGTCGCCGAACTCGACGGCGAAATCGTCGGCACCGCCTCCTGGGCCGTCTTGCCCGAACTCGATCCGAGCAAAAATCCGTCCATCGAGATCCAATCGGTCTCCGTGCGGGACGACCTCCAGAAGCAGGGCCTCGGCCGCCGTCTCGTCGAAACGGCGCTGGCGCGCGTCGCCGAATTCAAACCCGACCAGATCATCGTGCTGACGTTCACGCCGCCGTTTTTCGCCAGCCTCGGCTTCGTGCCGGTCTCCAAGGAAAAGCTGCTCTACAAGCTCTACAAGGGCTGCATGAACTGCGCGAAGTACGACAATCCCCTCACCTGCCCCGAAGTCGCCATGGCCTACGACCCCCGCAAACGGGAAGGGACGGCTTCGTGAGGTCCCGCGCGTTCCGGCTCCTCGCGCTGGGCCTGGCGCTGCTTGCCGGCCTGCCGTCGGCCGCCCGCGCCTGGTCCGGCGTCCAGCACATCCAGATCAACAAAGCCGCCGGACGGAACGTTCCGGAAGAAATGGCCGGCTACGCCGCCTTCTCCCGTCCCATGGTCCTTCCGGGCATCTATCCGGATCTCTGGAAGGAATCCGACCTCGAGGAAGGTCCCCGCCATTATTTCGAACCCGACCGGTTGCCGGAAGGTACCGATCTCCGCGCCATCAGTTCGAACCAGGCCGCAGCCTTCGCGCAAATCGGCTTGCCGCCGGCCGACGTCGGCATCGCCCCCTGGACCATCGCCGATCTCCTGGCCCAGATGACCGCCGCCATGCGCACCAACAACTGGCTCTGGGCCGCCCGGTGCGGCGCCGCCATGGGCCACTACGTGGCGGACATCCACATGCCGCTCCATTGCACCCGCAATTTCAACGGCCAGGAGACCTGGCAGTCGGGCGTCCACGAACGCATCGAAAGCGACATGACCAAGGCCTTCTTCCGCGCCGACCAGATGGCGCCGGCCCCCGCCGTCTACGTCGAAAATCCCTTCCGCGAGGCCATGGGCTGGATCGACCATTCCGCCGGGCTCGCGCCCGGATTCCTCCGGGCCGACATCATCGCCAAGCGCTCCGCCAACGGCCGGATCGATTCGGAATCCTACTACCGCAAGCTCTGGGAACTCACCGGCGAAACCGTCGTCCGCCAGATCGACGACGCCGTCACCCATCTGTCTTCTCTCTGGTATACCGCCTGGGTCGATGCCGGCAAACCCGCCGTTCCCGAACCGTTCGACGAGTTGCCGACGTTCTCCGTCCACTCCGGCGTCGGCATCGATCCGCCCAACGAAGGCGGGCCCGTCGGCACCCGGCAATCTCGCAAAAACCAACGCTACGACGCCATCATCTGGTCCGTCATGGGCGCCATCGCCCTCGTCGTCATCGTTTCCTCCCTCCATCGCGGGGCGCAGGAGCGCAAGGCCAAGAAAAAGTGAAGCGGACCCGTTTGGACGTTCTGCTGGTCGAACGCGGCCTCGCCGAAAGCCGCGAAAAAGCCCAGCGCCTCGTGCTCGCCGGCGAAGTGCTCGTGGACGACGCCCCCGCCGGCAAGCCCGGCCACGATTATCCCGTCGATTGCCTCCTCCGCATCCGCCAGCCCGAACGCTTCGTCGGGCGTGGCGGCCTCAAGCTCGAAGAGGCCTTCGTCCGCTTCCCCCTCCTGACCGCCGCGGACAAGATCTGCGTGGACGTCGGCGCGTCCACCGGGGGCTTCACCGATTGCCTCCTCCAGCACGGCGCCGCCAAGGTCTACGCCGTCGACGTCGGCAAATCCCAGCTCCATGCCCGCCTCGCCGCCGACCCCCGCGTCGTCGTGCTCGACGGCTGCAACGCCCGGCATCTCCAGCCCGGCGACTTGCCCGAATCGCCGGACCTCGCCGTCACCGACGTCTCGTTCATCTCCCTGCGCCTGATCCTGCCCGCCATCGATCGCCTGCTGCGCCCCGGCGGCGAAACCGTCGCGCTCATCAAACCCCAGTTCGAGGCCGGCCGCGAGGAAGTCGGCAAGGGCGGCGTCGTGCGGGATCCCCTGCTCCGCCAGCAGATCGTCGAGCGCATCCGCGACTTCGGCGTCCAAACCCTCGGCTGGCAATGGCTCGATTTTTGCCCATCGCCAATCCAAGGGCCGGCTGGTAATGTGGAGTTCCTGAGCTACTGGAGGAAGAATCCATGAAAATCGGAGTTTTCGCCAACATGGCCAAGCCGGCCGCCGAATCGACGCTGATCGATCTCGCGGGCGCCGCGCGCGAATTGAAGATCGGACTCGTCGCCTGCGACCGGGAAACCCAGCGCCATCTGCCCGGCGCCGCCTACGTCGCGCCCGCCCGGCTCGGAAAATCCGTCGATCTGATGCTTTCGCTCGGCGGCGACGGCACCGTGCTGCAGGCCGTGCGCGCGCTCGACGGCGGCGACGCGCCCATCCTCGGCATCAACCTCGGGAACCTGGGCTTTCTCACCAGCGTGCCCGACACCCACGCCGTCGAGGCCCTCCGCGCCCTCGCGGCCGGCGCCTACGAAGTCGCCGACTATCCGCTGCTCGACGCCCGCCTTTTCCGCGGCGCGCGGCGGCGCCAGATCGTCCGCGCCCGCGCCCTCAACGACGTGGTCATGGGCTGGGGCACCTCGCCCCGCGCCACCATGATCGAAGTCGAAGTGGACCGCCAGCCCGTGGCCTCCTTCGTCTGCGACGGCCTGATCGTGGCCACCCCCGTCGGCAGCACCGGCCATGCGCTCTCCGCCGGCGGCCCCATCCTGCACCGCGAAACCGCCGCGCTCGTGGTCGAGCCCATCTGCCCCCACACCCTCAGCAACCGCCCCGTGGTTCTGCCCAACGACTGCCTCGTCTCCCTCCGCGTCGGCGACAAGCGGAAGAAACTCCTGCTTTCCGTCGACGGCCAGCCGCACGGCTGGCTCCAGTACGGCGACTGGCTCGAAATCCGCAAGGCGCCCGAACGCGCGCGCTTCGTCCACCTCCCCGGCTATTCCTGGTTCAAGCTCCTTTCCCAGAAGCTCCACTGGCGCGGATCCAGCGCCGATCCCAAATAAACCGCCGCCGCGGATCCCACGTTTTTGTCGCAATAACCGTTGACCACCTATGGGCCGTGGGGTAGATTAAGAAAACGTAAAGGGTTCGCCCCGGGGATCTTTTGCGAGTTGCTCCGAGGAACGGCGGAATTTGGCAACGAATAGAAAACGGAACCGCAAGGAGGCCGTTGTGAATCGAAATTTGCCGAAGCATATCGTTTGGATATGCTCGTTTCTCGTCATGTTCTCGGCCGTCGCCGCGGATTCGACCCCCGTCGTTCCGCCGGCTTTCCGCATGCCCACCGCCGCCACCCGCATGGCGAGCATCACCTTCGTGATCTTCGATACGGAAACCACCGGTTTCAGCCCCGCCAACGACCGCCTCGTCGAACTCGGCGCCGTCAAAGTCCGCGACGGCAAGGTCCTCGGCGAAAAAACCTGGCTCATCAACCCCAAGCGCTACATTCCCTGGTACGTCCAGAAGGTCCACAACATCACCCCCGACATGCTCAAGGATTGCCCGACCTTCTCCGAAATCTACCCCGAATTCCTCGAGTTCATCGACGGCTCCGTCCTCATCGCCCACAACGCCCCCTTCGACATCCGCTTCATCGCGGCCGAAGCCCAACGGGCCGACATGCCCGCGCCCAAAAACGCCTGCATCGACAGCCTCGCCCTCTTCCGAAACTGGTATCCCGAGCTCAAGTCCCACACCGTCTCCGACTTGATCAACCTCTTCGACATTTCCACCGACGGCCTCCATGCCCATCGCGCCACCGACGACTCCCTCTTCGTCTACTACGCCATCCAAAAGGAAATGGATCGCCGCAACGACGACCCCCGCTTCCAGGAATTGCTCGAGGGCGCCGGCAAGGTCCTTCGCTTCACCAGCGAATAATCCCGCGCCGCGTCCGTGACCGTTTCTCTCCGCATCGGAATTCCGCTGGCCGCGGCTGGCCTCGCCTTGGTCGCCTTGTGGTTCGCCGGCGACGCTTTCTATGCGTGGCGAATCCATGCGCGCGCCCGCGCGCCGGGCGCCCCCCGCGCGTCCACCGAAGCGTATACGCTCCACCCCGACGGCACCCCGGCTCTTCTCCTCATCCACGGTTTCGCCGACGGGCCCTCCGTCTTCGCCCAGATCGCCCCGCCCCTGGCCCAGGCCGGCTTCGCCGTCCGTGCCATGCACCTTTCCGGTTCCGGCCTCCCCCCGGAGCAGATGAAAGGCCTGGCCCTCGCCGACTGGCGCGCCGACGTCGACCGCGAAATCGCCGCCCTCCGCGCGGCCCAACCCGACCGGCCCATCTGGCTCGTGGGCCACTCCCTCGGCGGCGCCCTCGCTTACGATGCCGCCCTCCGGCCCGACAACCGCATCGCCGGCCTCGTCCTGATCGCGCCCCTCGTCGACGTCTCGCGCGCCCGCAGCCCCCTCCTCGCCCCGCGCCAATGGTTCGACCTCCTCGCCCGCCTGCTGGTCTTCACCGACGTCATCGAATCCCGCCTGCCCAAAGACCTCCGCGATCCCGACGCCCGCGCCGCCTACCGCACCGACAAATACGTCCACCGCGACGTCTACCGCGCGCTCTTCGACGCCACCGACGCCGTCCGCCCGCGCGCCGCCGACTGGCGCGGCCCCCTGCTCGTCGCCATTTCCTCCACCGACCAGATCGTGGATTCCGCCGCCACCAAATTCTTCTTTTCCGCCACCAACGCCGCCCCGGCGCGCCTCTCCGAATTCCACGCCGCCGGCCACGTCCTGCCGCTCGACTACGGCCACGACAAGCTCGCCGACAAAATCGTCCGTTTCGTCCGCGACGCCTCCGAAGCCGGGAATCGCGGCTTGGTTCCCTGACCCGGTTTTTCCGCGCTACGGACATCGCCGAGTGCCGAGCCCAAGTCCCGCGGCCGCGGGACGCAGGGCGAACGCGAGGTCTATAGCGCCGCGCCTTGCGCGGCGAGCGAGCGAGGCTCCGCGAGCGGAGCGGCAAAAACTTTGGGCGATTTTTCCACGGTGTGGAAAACTTTTTTCCACGCTACGTAAAAACGGCAAGCCGCGATTTTCTTCAAAAGGGGGCTAAAAGATCCGATTTCGGGGGTTGCAGGGCGGAACCGGCCGTGGTAGCTTGTCTTCCGTCTTCAGGGCGTGGTGAAATTCCCGACCGGCGGTACAGCCCGCGAGCCAATAGGCAGACAAGGTGCGATTCCTTGGCCGACAGTATACAGTCTGGATGGAAGAAGACGGGCGGCCGCTTGGCCGTCCACCGCCCCGAAGACGGAAAGGTCTTCGGTTTTTTTATGGAGAAATCCGGGCAAGAGTCGGTCTTCTGCTCCGTGGAAGAGGCGCTCGAACTCATCCGCGCCGGCCAGATGCTGCTGGTCGTGGACGACGAGAACCGCGAAAACGAAGGCGATCTGGTCGCCGCCGGCGAGAAAATCACGCCGGAGATCATCAATTTCATGGCCACGCACGGCCGCGGCCTGATTTGCGTGCCCATGGACGAGGCCCGCCTGTGCCGCCTCGGCCTCGGCCGCATGGTGCCCCTCGACGAGCGCGACCGCTACCGCACCGCCTTCACGGTTTCGGTGGACGCCCGCGAAGGCATTTCCACCGGCATCAGCGCCTTCGACCGCGCGCGAACCGTGAAGCTGCTGGCCGACGACAGCACCACGTCCTGCGATTTCATCCGGCCCGGCCATATGTTTCCGCTGCAGGCCGTGCCTGGCGGCGTGTTGCGCCGCACAGGCCACACCGAGGCCTCCGTCGATCTCGCCCGGCTGGCCGGCCTCAAGCCCATTGCCGTCATCTGCGAGATCATGCGCGACAACGGCGAAATGGCCCGCCTGCCGGACTTGATCGCGTTCGCGAACAAGCACCATCTGCGCATCCTGACGGTCGCCGCGCTCGTCGCCTGGCGGCGCGCGCGCGAGCGGATCGTGCGGCGGGATTCCGTCGTCGACCTGCCTACGGACTACGGCGATTTCAAGCTGCACCTCTACGTCGACGAACTGACCGGCGAGCACCACGTGGCGCTCGTCCACGGCGAACCGGCCAAGCAGGAGGCCCCGCTCGTGCGCATCCATTCCGAATGCCTGACGGGCGACGTGTTCGCCTCGCGCCGCTGCGACTGCGGCAGCCAGCTCCATGCCGCGATGCGCCAGGTGGTCGCCGCCGGCCACGGCGCCATCCTCTACATGCGGCAGGAAGGCCGCGGCATCGGCCTGACGGGCAAGATCCGCGCCTACGCCTTGCAGGAGCAGGGGCTCGACACCGTCGAGGCCAATCTCCAGCTCGGGTTCGCCGCCGACCTGCGCGACTACGGCGTCGGCGCCCAGATGCTGCTCGATCTGGGCATCACCCGGATGCGCCTGCTGACGAACAACCCCCGCAAGGTCGTCGGCATCCAGGGTTATGGCCTCGAGATCGTCGAGCGCGTCCCCATCGCCTTTCCCCCCACCCCCCACAACGCCAAATATCTGAAAACCAAGAAAGAAAAACTGGGTCATCTCATTTGACCCGGAAAGGACCCCATGAACTGCAAGGAAACCAGCGGGCAACTCAATGCCAAGGGATTGAAGTTCGGCATCGTCGTCAGCCGCTTCAACGACCTGTTCACCGGCCAGCTCCTGAAAGGCGCCCTCGACTGCCTGGCTCGCCACGGCGCGGACGAGAAGAACGTCGAAGTCGTCTGGGTGCCGGGCGCCTACGAGCAGCCCATCGCCCTCCAGAAGCTCGCAAAGACCAAGAAGCATCAGGCGCTCATCGCGCTAGGCACGGTCATCCAGGGCGCCACTTCGCACGCGGGGCTCATCAATGCCCAGGTTGCCCGCGCGCTGACCCAGATCAGCCTCGACAGCGGCATTCCCGTCGTCGACGGCATCGTCGCCGCCGACAATCTCGACCAAGCCATCGAGCGCTGCGGCAGCAAATCCGGCAACCGCGGCTGGATCGCCGCCCAGACGGCCATCGAAATGGCGTCGCTGTTCCAGCAACTGCCCTAAGGGTTGGCATCTTCCGGCCAATCTGCTTCAATCGACCGTCGAAACCAACGAAAGGACCCCTCATGGGAATCCGCCACGAGGCCCGCGAATGGGCGCTGCAATTTCTCTTCCAATCCGAGTTCAACCGGGATGAATCCGTCGATGAAGGATTCAAGCTTTTCTGGGAGCATCAGAACGAGGAAACGGCGGCCCCGACGGCCAAACCCGCCTCTCAGGATGCGCGCTTGCGCGCCAAGACCCGCCAGTTCGCCGAAGAACTGGCGCGCGGGGTCATCGCCCACCATCCGGAGATCGATCCGCTGATTTCCAAGTACGCCGAGAACTGGGAAATCGACCGCATGGGCGCCGTGGATCGCAACGCCATGCGCATCGCGGTCTTCGAGATGCTCTACCGCAACGACATCCCCCCCGTCGTTTCCATCAACGAGGCGGTCGAACTCGCGAAAGCCTACAGTTCCATCGAATCCGGCAAGTTCGTCAACGGCATCCTGGATCGCATCCGCAAAGGGCTCGATCGGCCGGCCCGCGGCCCCGGCGCTTCGGCGCCACCCGTCGAAGGACAGGAATAGGTCCGGGCGGGCGCATGGGCTCCTGGTTCAACAGCCTCCGCAAGACGCGCGAACGCTTTTCCGGTGCGCTGAAAGGCCTGTTCGCCTCCGCGAAGCCCGACGACGCCACGGCCGAAGAACTCGCCGACCTGCTCATCACGGCCGACGTGCCCATGCGATTGGTGCAATCCCTCTCCAGGGAACTGGAAAAATCCGCGTCGCGCAAGGAACCCCTGCTGGCCACGTTCCGACGGGTGCTGGTGGAGGCGCTCGGCCAGAATCCGCCGTTGGACTGGGCGACGCTGCCGGCGCCGACCGTCGCGCTGCTGGTCGGCATCAACGGATCCGGCAAAACCACCACCGCCGCCAAGTTGGCGCGGATGGCCCTGCGCGCCGGCCGCAAGCCCCTGCTCGGCGCCGCCGACACCTTCCGCGCCGCCGGCTCGCACCAGCTGAAGCTGTGGGCCGACAAGATCGGCTGCGAAGCCGTCGTCGGCGCCACCGGCGGCGATGCGGCGGCCGTCGCGTACGACGCCATCGATGCCGCCTTGGCCCGCCAGTGCGACGTCGTCCTCGTGGACACCGCCGGCCGCATGCACACCAAGGAGCCGCTGATGCGCGAGCTCCAGAAGGTGCGCGTCGCGATGGACAAGCGGTTGCCCGGCGCCCCCCAGCACACCTGGGTCGTGCTCGACGCCATGCTGGGTCAGAACGCCGTGATCCAGGCGCGCCAGTTCCACGAAATGACGCCTCTCACGGGTGCCATCGTCACCAAGCTCGACGGCAGTTCCAAGGCCGGCTTTCTCTTCGCCGTGCGCCAGGAACTGGACCTGCCCATCCTCTATGCCGGCCTCGGCGAGGGCGCCGACGACCTCGTGCCGTTCGATCCTGCGACGTTCGTCGATGCCTTGCTCGATCTGGACGAATCGAAATGAAAGCCTTCGCGGAATCCGATCTGAAGTGGATGCGTCTCGCGCTGGCACTCGCCCGCCGCGGCGAAGGCCTGACGCGTCCCAATCCGCCCGTCGGAGCGGTGGTCGTGAAAAACGGCCGCAAGATCGGCCAAGGCTGGCACAGGAAAGCCGGCGGCCCGCACGCCGAGGTCTTTGCGCTCCGGCAAGCGGGCGCGGCCGCGCGCGGCGCCACGCTCTACGTCACGCTGGAACCCTGCTCCACCTTCGGCCGAACCCCGCCCTGCACCGAAGCGATTCTCCGCGCGGGAATCGCGCGCGTCGTGGTCGGCACGACCGACCCCAATCCCCGGCACGCCGGACGCGGCCTGCGCCTGCTGCGCAAGGCGGGCGTGCGGGTCGACGTCGGCGCCTGCGGCGAAGAAGCCGCCGCCCTCATCGCGCCTTTCGCCTGCCGCATGCTGCGCCAGCGGCCGTTTTTCACCCTCAAGCTCGGGCTAACGCTGGACGGACGCATCGCCGATCGCACCTATTCTTCCCGCTGGATCACCGGCCCCGCCGCCCGGGACGTCGTCCAAGCCATGCGGCGCGCATCCGATGCGGTCATGGTCGGCGCCGGAACCGTCCGGCACGACGATCCCTCCCTGTGGCCCCGGCCGGACGGAAAGCGCGATCCGTGGCGCGTGGTCGTCGTCCGCCGCGGCCCGCTGCCCCTGTCGGCCCAGATTTTCACGGACGCCCATGCGGATCGAACCTTGGTTGCCGCTCCTGCGGGCTGGCAGCCGGCCTGCGCGCGCAAGATCCGCCAAACGGGCGCGACCGTCCTGGAATTGCCGCCGCGGCGATTCCTGTCCGCGCTGGCCCGGGAACTCGGTCGGCTCGGCATCTTGCGCGTCCTTTGCGAAGGCGGCGGCATCCTCGCTGGCGAATTGATCCAGGCCAACTTGGCCGACGAGTTGTGCGTGTTTCTGGCCCCCCTGCTGATCGGCGGCCCCGTCGGCGCCACGGGTGCCACCCACTGGCTACTGGCCCAAGCACCCCGTTTCCAGCTGAGGGAATCGCGTTCCGTCGGCGACGATCTGTTCTTGAGGCTGGCGCCCGCCGGCAAGGAGGACTGAATGTTTACCGGACTCGTTCAACAGGTCGGCCGGCTGGAGCAGATCGCCTTTCAAGGCGAAGCCGGCCGCTTAACCCTGTCCGCCCGTTTCGACGGCCCGCTCCAGATCGGCGAGAGCGTCGCGGCCAACGGCGCCTGTCTCACGCTGGTCGAACAGCATGGCGAAACGCTCGTTTTCGACGTGCTGCGGGAAACCTTCGATAAAACGACCCTTCGGGACAAGAGCCCCGGATCGCCGTTGAACCTGGAGCGCGCGCTCCGCGTGGGCGATCCGCTGGGCGGCCATCTCGTCAGCGGCCACGTGGACGGCACCGGCGAGATCCGGCGCATCGAAGCGGCGGGACGGGACAAGGTGCTGGTGGTGGCGGCACCCGCCCTGATCGCGGAAATCGTGCCCAAGGGATCGATCGCCATCGATGGCATCAGCCTGACCGTCGTGGAGGTCCTGCCGAACGACGGGACGTTCTCCGTGCACGTCATTCCCCACACCTGGAGCCAGACCGCCCTTGCTTCGCTGAAAGCCGGCATGCGGGTCGATCTGGAAACCGATCTGCTGGGCAAATATGCCCGCAGCGCCACAAACTCGCGGAGCGCTCCCTCCGCCGTCACGTGGGACAAACTGATCGCCTCCGGATTTATGGATGATTCCAGGATGTAACGGCCATGCTTTCTTTCGGCAGAAAAACGCCCCCGCTGACCGCCTCTTCGACCGGAACCCGGAATTCTTCCGTCTTCGCGGACGTCGCGCTCATTGCCGTTGCGAGCATTGCGTTGCGAATCATCGTCTACGCCGTCTACTACACGCTGATCGGGGTGGACACGCGCGGCTACGCGCAGATGGCGCACGCCTTGCTCGATTGGGACGTGCAACTGTACGACGGCTACCGGACGCCCGGTTATCCGCTGTTCATGGCGGCACTTGGAATCCACATGGAATTGATCCGCGTCGTGCAGCATGCCCTCGGCGTCGGTACCGCCGTTTTGGTTTACCTGCTGGCGCGCATGCGCGTTCCGCGCCTCTGGGCCCTGGCTGCCGGTTTGTTTTACGGCCTGTCGATGCATTTCGTATTTTACGAAGCCATCATCCAGACCGAAGCGTTGGCCAATTTTCTGGTCGCCCTGATTTTCCATCTCTTTGCCCGCCGCATCGCACGGAATAATTATTCCATGGGACAGGCCACGTGGATCGGATTGCTGTGCACCTTCCTCACGATGGTGCGCCCGCAATATCTGCCGATCTTGTTGATCCTGTTCCTGGTCGACGCCATCCGCATTCTTCGCCAGCCCGGTCCGAAGGGCCGGAAATTGTTCGGCTTGGCTCCCGGCGCGGGAGGCTTCGTCGCCGCCGTGGGCGGCTGGGTGCTGCTCAACCGGATATTATTCGGCAGTCTGTTCCTGACGCTGTGGAGCTCCTCCGCCCTGATGAGCCACACGATCCGGTTTGCCGAACACGCCGGCCCCGAATGGCAGGAAGCCGGCGCCATCATGGTCAAATGGCGCGAATACTATCGGGAAGACATCGCCCGGCTCGGTTCTCCGGAAATCGCCCTGGCTCCCGTATGGAAAGAACTGATGGCCTTGTATCATTTGGACAACCCCGTGGCCGCCTACCATCAAATGAACCGGTTGAACCGGCATTTGATTCTTCGCAATCCCGGCGCATATTCGGCCAGCGTTCTGGTCGGCTGCGCGAATTTCTGGCGCGTTTCCCTGATCATGTATCCCGAGCTTTTCAAAAACGATCCGGCCCGCTGGATCTGCCAGCATTTCTGGCCTCTGAACAAGCTGGCGTGGCTTGGAATCCATCTGGCGTTCTGGGGCCTGTTGCTGGCCAAGATGCGCCGCTGGCGGCAAATCTGGGCCGATCCTTTCGTCTTGGTGCTGCTGACGCAGATTTTTCTGGGGAGCATGCTGTTTCAAGCGCTGTTGAGCTATAGCAACAGCTCCCGCTACGCGCTGTCAACGGAAGCGCTGGTTCTCGTTGCGCTGCTTTATCTCGCCGTTCCGGTGGCGGGAAAACCGGGCCTTCCGCACGACGGCCGGTCGAAAGACCTTGCGACCGGCGATCCTGCCGGATCATGAAAACGGCGAAACCGGACGGCGTCCGCTCCGGGCGCCAACGGGCCGCCGGGCCCGGCGAAAGAAAGAGCCGGTTCAGTCCGCAAAGGCATATTTGACGATGCAGCGCAGGGCGCTGAAGCCGTCCTTCCAGCCGATCTTCTTTCCCTCGGAATAGTCTCGGCCGTAGTAGGAAATCGGCACTTCGTAGATTTTCAGTTTGCGGCGTGCGATCTTGGCCGTGATTTCCACCTCGAAACCGAACCGGTTCTCCTTGAGCGGAATCCCCTGGATCACCTCGCGCTTGAAAACCTTGTAGCAGACCTCCATGTCCGTAAGGTTGAGGTTGGTGGTCATGTTGGAGAGCGTCGTCAGGAGCCAGTTGCCCAGATAGTGCCAGTAGAACACGACGCGATGGGCGCCGCCGCCCAGAAAACGAGAACCGTACACCACGTCCGCGTGACCGTCCACGATGGGCTGTAAAAGCCGAGGATATTCTTTGGGATCGTATTCCAAATCCGCGTCCTGAATCAGCACGACGTCGCCGGTGGCGGCGGCGAATCCGGTGCGCAGCGCCGCGCCTTTCCCCTGGTTCACCTCGTGAAACAGCACTTTGAGGTCCGCGCTTTCCCGCCCCATCTTTTCCAGCACATCGCGGGTCCCGTCCCGGGAGCAATCGTCCACGAGCAGGATTTCCTTTTCCATGCCGGCATCGACTGACCGCACCAGATCGACGATCTTGGAAATCGTTGCCGCTTCGTTGTAGACGGGAATCACGACGGATAATTTCACGGGCTCTCCTCTGGCATATCCAAACGCACGGTACCGACTGAAAAGTAGTCAAACGAAACGCCTGAAACAAGAAAAACCCCCCATTGCCGCACTTGGTCCATGCGCATCGGCCGGCCTCCCGCCGTCCAGGCGATTTCCTTGCCGGGGATGCGCACGCGGTTCCAGCCTTGCGTGACGGCAAACTCCCGCTGAAAACGATCCGCATATGGGGGGTTCCCGGGCCGATCGTCCACCCGAACCGCAAAAACGGCCGGGACGGCTTCCGGCCAAAACAGATCCATGCGCAAAGCGCGAATTCCCCGCCAATCGGAACAGACCGGCGTGCGGAAAAATCCGGGATAGGGAATCGAGACGCCGGGCGGATCCGAATTCAGGCGGAATACATTCGTGCGAGCAACGGCCAAATCCACGCCGTTCAGGCTCCAGCCACGCTCCGCCCACAGGCGACTCGGCTGTGCGATCACGGGAAAGGCATGGGATTCCAGATATACCATGGTCCCCTCCCACGACAAGGGCCAGAGACCGAGGGCGATCACACCCGCCCAACGCACACTGCGGCGCCATTGCCACGTGCCGCAAATGCCGGCGGCGCCGGCCGTCCCATAGAGCCAATCCGTCCATTCGGCCGAACGCCCCACGAACGGCTGCAGCCATTCCGTGCCGGCAGAGACCATGGCCAAGCCCGTCCACAGGACCCAGCCCCGACGGGCAGGCGGCAACGCGCGCCCCGCCAGCCAAGCCAATCCCGCAAATAGGCCGACATGGACCGAACCGCCCAAGGCCCGCCAATCAGGGCCCTCGGGCGGCAGCGGGAGCGGCATCAGGAGCAATAAAAGGGCGGCAACGCCTCCCGACGCCGCCGCCCAACGCCTGATCGATCCGGCGTTCCTGGCCACCATGAACCGGCCCCTTTTATTCTTCGTATTGGATGATCTTGTACCAGCGCGTCCGGCGCAGATACGAGGTGCGATCTTCGAAGGTATAGGACAACTGCGACCCGCCGGCGGGAATGACGAAGTTGCTCTTGTTGATGGTTGCCGGCCCGTTGTACTTCTCATCCCAAAGAATCCACGTCTTGCCGAAGTCGTCGGAGTAGCGGATCTCGTAGCGCCGGCCTTGGATGCCGCCTTCCCACTCGCAACGCATCAAGCCGTACAGGGGCCGCGGCGACGTAAGGAAGCCGACGTCGCGGAACTGGACGACGAACGGTTCATCGATTGGATCGCCGATGGGAGGATTCGTCGCACTGATGACCCGCCAGAGTCCCTCGCCCGTCGAATAATCGATGGTGACCGTCCACACATAGTATTCGGTGGAGGCCAAAATCGGATTGGTCGTCAGATTGACCCACGTGTCGCCGCCATCGCCGGAGAACTGCACCCACACCCACTCGTCGGTGCCCAGCATGTGCGCCGACCACACCAGAGGCCAGACCGGATCGTATTGGGAAATGCGGTTGGATGGCCAGTTCATCGTCCGGGCATACAGATACGCGTTCGTATCGCCTTTGCTGGCCTGGGCGGTGTTGCCGTACATGCCGATGTTGATGCGGTTGCCGTTGTCGGCGATCTCTTCGCTGTAATCCTGGTTGGGATCGCCGTGATCCACGGCCCAAGACGTCACGAGGTCGCCGGACGTCCATTCCCCGCCGGTGGCGGTCGCCGACCAGCGCCCGTTGGTGGAAAGCGGATGGAAGTCCAACGGCTCGAATTCGATTTCCGCCAAGTCGGCGTTGGTGATGGCGCTCCGATAATCCCGATTCATCCCCGAGAATCCACCGGGTTGGGGTTTGCCCACCTGCCACCGGCGGAGAGGATCGTTGGTCGGTCCCGAATAGTAGTTGGTTCCCCCCGCATAGAAACCGGAACCAGCGCGCCCGAAATCGTAGAGGTTGTAGTCCATCGTCGCATCGGAAAGCAGGGAGACGGCATCGCCGATGGAATAGGCGTAGGCTCCGGCATCCGGAATGAAGATGTTGTTCTGCAACGTATCCAGCGCCGTGCTCTGCATCTGGATGCCCGCGCCCGTCGGCAACGCAAACGTCAGATTCTTCAAAACGGACGTGCGCGTATTGGCGAGGTTCACGCCGACCGTGTTCTTCCAGAACCCGGAATTCTGGACGACGACCCCTTGGGCTCCCCTGACGTCCAGACCCGTGGCGGCTTCGCCCACCAACACGCCCTCCACCGTCACGTTCCGGTTGGATTCCAGCCGGATGCCGCGATCCGTCCCGCGAACCTGCATGTTCTTCAACTGGATATGGGAGGCCTTGACGTCGATCCCGATGGCCGAACCCGCTCCGGAACGGACCAGCACGGTGGCATATGGGCTGTTCGTGTTGCCTTGGATCACCACGTCCCCGTTCGTATCGCCGCCGCGGGACCAGATGATGCGGGTATCCACGTTCGTGGTGTACGTCCCCGTATCCAGGTAGACCACGTCGCCGCTTTCCAGATCATAGGTGTCCAGAATCTGCTGCAGGGACAGCTTCGGCGCCGAATTGCTCAATCCGCTGTTGGCCGCCGAACCGATTTCCGAACAATAGATGTCATCGGTGGAATCGGCATCGTTCACATAGAAGGCATGGGGCACATTGCGCAACGCGAAGGAGGCATCGGTCTGGTCCGAAGCCGAGTCGTCCTCGGCCACGACGCGCCAGCGCCCGTCGAAGCTGTCCTCGAACCCGGCGGTATTCCAGACGTAGGTGCCATACCCCTGAACCAGACCCAGTCCCGTCGCGATGTTCGTCCAGGTCGCGCCGCCGTCGGAGCTGTATTCCAGGCGGAAACTGGTCGCGAGGCCCCCGGACGGACCGGCCCAGCGCAACACGACGTTCGACCCCTTCAGGACGCCGCCGTCGTTGTGGGACAAGGCCGTCACCCACATGTTCGTGCGGCTCTTGCTGGCCTGGCGGGTGCGCCCATAGGCGCCGAGATTGGGGCGGTTTCCGTTGAACCATTCTTCGAAGCCGGTTCCGCTCGAAGGGTCGCCCAGATCGATCAGGACGGAGTGGACCGTATCCGTGTCCCACCGATCCAGGAGCGGACTCCAGCGCCCGCCGACGGAGTTCAGGTGGAAGTCGCCGCCGGTTTCGTTCTGGAAGTCGTTCGTCGTTTCAAACGAAACGCTGTTGGCATCTTGCCCGGAAGCGATCTGCCAGTACGCCAATTTCTCCCACTTCCCGAATCGGCTCCCGATCCAAGCCGAATCCCGCGCCAACAGATTGTTCCAGTCGGACAACAGGTTGCCGTCGTCCCACAAAATCACGTGGTTGACATCCGATCCGCCCGCCACCAGGATGTTGTGGCCCGACCGCAAGGTGCCCCCGCCCCGTTTCCGCAACGCCGTTCCGCGGGACGCCACGACCGTACAGTTGGACACCACGGACAGATCCACGGTGGCATCCACGCCGATGGCGTTTAGGTTGGTTGCATAAATCGCCGAATTGATCAGGCAGATGTTGGTTCCCGCGAGAACGGTCGAGCCCCAACGCTGGCGCATGCGTTCAACCCGGTCGTCGGTTCCCGACAAACTGAAGGCGCCGCGATCGATTTGGACGTCGCTGAAGGTGAAGTTGTTTCCGCGCGCTTGCAAGGACAGGTTCACGAGCAGTCCCGGCTGGTTGGTCATCGACAGGTTGCTGACGACCAACCCGTTGCCCAACAGTTCCAAGGACTCACCCGTGAAATACAGGTCCCGCATATCCATGTGGCTGGCTTGCAACTGGAAGAAATATCCTGCGGTAAACCGATTTGAAGCGACGAATCTCGAGCCGTTGCCCGCATTGGTGGTGCTGCCTCGCACCAAAACCGGCAGGCCGTTCGAACCGCCGTCCGACGCCTCCCAGATGATGGGCGTATTGGTGTCGGCCATGTAATACACCCCCGTGTCCACGTAGATGGTGTCGCCGGGCTCGATGTCCCGATCCTGGAGCAACGATTGCAGGGTCAGCTTCGGCACGCTCGGATAAAATCCCGGGTTTTCGTCGTCGCCCGGAGCCGTCGCATACATGTCGAAGTTCGTCTCGGCGTCGTTGACGTAGTAGGAGAACGGCGGATTGAGACCGAAATTGTTTTCCGTCATGTCCAGCACGTTGGTGTTGTCCAGCAAATACAAGCGCCAGCGTCCCGCCGGACTGCTCGGATATTTGGGATCGCCATTGGGCAACAGCCAATCGCTCTGCCAGTATGTTTCGCCGAGGCCAACGGCAACGGCGCCGATATTGATCCACTCATTGACTCCATCGTCGTAGGAATACTCCAATTGCACCAACGCGGCCGGATTGATGTCTCCGCCATATCCCCAGATCAACTTGAACCCGCCGCTCAAGATGCCCCCCGACATGCCCGTGACGGCCTTCAGCCAAGCATTGGTATCGCTCATGCTCGCCTGGTCCGTATTGCCGTACAATCCGATATTGCGACGACCGCCGTTCGGCGTCGGTTCATTGCTCCAAGAGGTTTTGGTCGACCCCATGTCGATCAACGGGGAGTAATCCGGCTGCTCGGGATCCGCGAGGTCGTTCGTATAGCCCAATCCATATTGGTAACGCCCCGCCACGCTGCGCAGGTGGAAATCGCCGTTGTCCACGTCGTGGAACCGCGGATCCGTGCCCAGCGAATGCCGGTCCTGAGCGAACGTCCGGACCCATTGCGGGAGGCTTTCGTACTGCACTCCGCTGATCGAGGCGATTTGCGCATTGCTCCGGACCAGCAAATCGTTGTAGTCCGCCTGAACGACCGCGTTGGACGGCGCCTCGAAGCAGTAACGGCCCGAGCCAAAGGCCTCCACCACCGAATTGGTTACTTGAACTTGCGCGCCCAGCCCCATAAAGATGGCGGACGCTTGATTGCTCCAAATCACGCAGCTGTCCAGCGTGAACAGGCCCGAAGACATCCGAACGCCGTAGGCATTTCCCTCCCGGATCAACACCCTTTGCAACCGGATCAGGTCGGAACCGCTCACTTCGACGCCCACCCCCGTCGATCCCTGGATGTCCAAGTCCGACAGCGTGCATCGCGAGGAACTTTCCGCAAAAGAAACGCCGTTGGTAAAGCCTGCCAGGTGGAAGTTCGACAGATCGACGTCGTGGCCGGCGAAAAACAGAAACGCGGGATTGGTTGGCGAACCGGAGGGCTGCATCCGCGTTCCTCCCGCCGCCCAGTTGGTGCTTCCGATGAAATACACTCGATTGGTTGTGTCGCCGCTGCAGAACACAGATACGCGTACGGGTTCTGACAGCGAGTAGACGCCGGTGTCCACCCTGATTTCGTCGCCGCCGCTGAGCGGATAACGGTCCAGAACGGCTTGAATCGAATCCAAAGGGCTGTTCGACTCGTACCCCCAATTGGCGGACGATCCGACCGCTTCGGTGTAGATGTCTCCGGTCTGGTCGCCGTCGTTCACGTAATAAATCAACGGAACCGGCTTAAGGATGAAGGCATTGGTGGTTTGTCCGTAGATGTTGGTATTGGACTCCAAAACCACCCGCCACAAAGCCTCGGGCGAGGGATTCTCCGACGTGAACCATTCATACGGCACGGCGTCAATGCCGATGCCGTTGTTGATCAGCACCCAGGAGTCGCCGTTGTTCCGCGAATAGTAGAGGCTCACCAGGTTGGTGGAAGCGATCCCGCGATAGAGCCAATACAGGGGTTGTCCGTCCGGGGCGATGCCGCCGTCGCTCAAGGATGTCAGCAAGAATTCCGGGACGGAAGAATCGCTGAGGGAGGCTTGCGGCGTTCCTCCGTAGGCGCCGAGATTGATCCGCCCGCCGTTCGGCGACGGCTCGTTGGTGCCGGACGGGCCCGCATCGATGGCCCACGACGTCCAGGTCGAAGTGGGCCAGCTGCCGTTGTCCCAATATCCGGCCCGGCTCTGCAGATGGAAATTGCCGGCGGCCGAATTGACGAACAAGGGATCCGCCACCACGAAGCTGCGCCAATCCCGATCTTTTTCTTGCCACTTGCGAAGATCGACGTAATTCGCCTTTTCATACAGGTTGCTGCAGATGATGCTGTTCGGCGTCATCCCGTACATGTTGTAATCGCCGGAAATGAGCGAGGTTTTGCTTTCTTCCACGTAGATGGGCGCGGCATTGGTCACGCCCAGAATGCTGTTGCTGACGGTCAAGCCCAGCGTGGTTGAACACGCGCCCCGGCGGTTGCCCCAAATCGTGGCGTTTTGGATGACTTCCCCGCCCCGGCTCCCGATGCTGTAATACCCCAGCTGGAGATTGCCCCATATCCGGGCGTTCCGCAGCGAAATCCCGCTGCATCCCGAAACCCATAGGCCGTTGGTCCGGTTTTCGAACACTTCCATGCCTGTCATGGCAATCGCCGCCGCATTCAGGAGCGACAACCCGTGCTGCGCGCCCCGCACGCGGAAATCGTGGAGTTCGATGTAGCGCGTATTCTGGATCGCAAAGCCGTTGACTGTGCCATTGCCCAAAATGAGCGTCCCGCCCGCCGCATAATTGGTGCTGCCATATAACTTCAGCGGAGAATCCAGCGTTCCCGTGTTCTGATCGTCGATTACGATGGAATTCCCCAGATAGACGTTGTACGTGCCCGTATCCACATAGACGCGATCACCGGCGCCTACGGGATAATACGTCAACAATGCGGAAAGGCTGTTGATCGGAAATGCCCGGTTGGTGGGATTGGCGCCGGCCCCCTGCGGAAGTCCCGGCCCCGTGCAAAAGACGTCCAGATTCGTCGGCCCGCCATCGTTCACATAATAGTCGTATGTCCCGGTCTTGACCAATACCGGTTGATCCGAGGCATCCCACACATTGGTGTCGTTCTGGGAGACCACGCGCCAGTTCAAGCCTAGGCTCAAAGGCAGGGTGCTGACGTCCCAGAGATACTCGCGGGTTCCCGCCGGCACGTTGCTGGCGATGCTATGCCAACTGATCATGGCGTCGATGGAGTAATCCAGCCGGACCGGGGAGTTGCTGGGCATGCCGCCGTGCAGCCAATAGAGCAGCACGTTGGAGGACATGACCCCGCCGTCGTTATAGGAAATCACGCGCAACCAAGGCGGATTGGTTTGCGACAAGGACGCCTGCGGCGTATTCCCGTAGGCGCCGATGTTGACGACGCCGCCGTTGGGATCCATTTCGCCGGTGCAAGGCCACGACATGCTGCCGGCATCGATGAGCGGCGAATTGGTATATTGCGGAGGATCGTTGGTCCAGGTGCCGTTGAGATAGCGGCCTTGTTTGCTGCGGGGATGGAAGTCGCCGTTCACCTCGTTCGCGAAGGCCGGATCGAGGGTCATGCTGTGGCGATCCGCCAACGTCGCGGCGCTCCAACTGGGCATGTCGTTGTACAAGTCGTTGCCCACGCCGACCTCCGGATTCTGCTGCTCGCAAATCAGGGCGCCATCCCGGCGGGTATAGCTGTTGTAATCGCCATGGAAACCTTGGGTTCCGCCGACGGGGAACTGGTAGATGCGCCCGGCGGAGCCCGAAGCGTCCAACACGCTGTTGGTGACGCTCAGGGTGCCAAGGCCGATCGAAATCGCGATCGGACTGCCCCACAGCACGCTGTTCTCGATCGCCAGAGAGCCGCGGCTGATGGTCGCGGCAACGCCGTCGGGCGCGTCGAGGTTTTTCCACAGCACCGAGCGGACCAGCCGGTTGCTGAAACTTTCGCTGAGGCTCAGGCCGACGGCGCGGTTGTATTCGATGCGCACGTTGTCGAATTCGCATCCGTCCGCCTTGTCGACCGACACGCCGACTTGGGCGCCCCGGAACGTCAGATCCTTCAGGCGGACGTACGACGCATACTCGATGGAGAAAACCGACTCCGCCGAATAGGTCGGCGACGAAAAGACGGTGGGAGCCGTCGGATTGGTGCTGCCTTGGATCGTGACGTACAGGTTGCTCCAGCCCTTATCCGTTTGATCGATCTTGATGGGCGGAGTCCCCGCCGAATAGGTTCCGGCATCCACGTAGACGATATCTTCCGGAGACAACTCGTACGTATCGAATATCGCCTGCAGGCTGGCTTTGGGCGTGTTCGTGGTCAACCCGTCGTTCGTCACGCTGCCGGCCGCCGCACAATAGACGTCCCCGTTGGTGCTGGAATCGTTCACGTAATACGGAATCTGCCCGCCGTTGCGGAGAATGAACCGGTATAGATTCGTGGCGTTGATGGTTGCATTCGACTGGCTGGTTATTCGCCACCGGCCCAGCGCGGAACGGCCGTAGGGAATGCTGTCCCACAAGTAACTGCGCGAAATGGCGGGCCAGTTGCAAATGATGTTCGTCCAAGACAATCCGTCGTCCGGCGAATAATCGATGCACACATTGTGGTTGGTGGCGTCGCCGCCCACGTTCCACTGCAGGTTGACGTCGCCCCAAACGGTGCCGCCGTCGTTGGGATACACGATCGTCAGCCACCCTCCTCCGGCCAGCAACGGCGTGATGCTCGCCTCGTCGGTGCCGCCATGGAGACCGATGTTCACCCGTTCCCCGTTGGGACTGGGTTCGTTCACCCATTCCGACGAGCGGTCGGAACCGGAATCGATCAAGGGAGAAAAGACGGTGTCTGTGTAGACCCAGCCTTCTTCCGGATCATAGCGGCCGCCCGGACTCTTCAGGTGGAAATCGCCGTTCCCCGGATCCGCCAGTTGCGGATCGTGCGCCAGGGAGTGCTCGTCCTGGCCCGTCCCCGTCACCCAGGCGGAAACCGAGGCGTACACGTTCGTCTGGGCGCTGCTGCCGCTGCCGATCTGGATGCCGCCGGCCGCGCCGCCGGAATTCGGCTGGACGTACAGGTTGTTGAAATCGCTGATGGGCTGTGCCGGACCAGAAGGTTCCAGATAATATCCGAAAGCGTTCGGCTTCACGATGCCGAAAATGGAATTGGACACGTCGACGTATCCCGCTTTCAGATGAAATCCATACTGGTTCGACCACAGCACGCAAGAGCCCACCTGCATGACCGATCCGTTGAAGTTCTGGGAATCCAGTTGAATGCCCGCCTGGCTGTCCCGCACGACCGAATGCGTAATCACGGCATTGGACGATTCCTTGGCGTAGATGCCGTTCACGCAACCTTGGATTTTCAGCCATTCGCCCGCAACGTGGAAGCTGTTGTCGAGGTACAAGCCGTTGCTGGCGTTCATCAGGCCGAGATGGGAGAAACGGATGCCGTAGGTGTGGTCCAGATGGAAGGCGTTCAACTCCTGGTCGGGCATGATGTAGACGCTGCCGCCGGCCTCCCAATTCGTGCTTCCGACGACGTTGATCTGCTGGGAGTCCGATTGGGACATTCCACCGGCATCCAATTCGCCGAACGTCGTCGGTTCCAGCGGCTGGTAATAACCGGTATCCACGTAGATCACGTCGCCGGCCTCCAGATCGTAGGTGTCCACGATCTCCGAAACCCAGCGCTTGGGAGCGTTGGGCAAGAGGCCGGAATTGGACGAATCTCCGATGGCCCCCCCTTCGCAATAGACGTCTCCATCCGAATATTCGTCGTTCACGTAATAGTAGACCGGTCCGTTGTGGATGACGAACACCTCTTCGCTGGTCGCCACGACGTTGGTCTCCACCTCGTCCGAAACGCGCCAGCGCCCCAGCGGGGAAGAAGGCAGGCTCGCGCTGTTCCAGAGGATGCCTTCCAGCGTGGCCGCAAGCCCCTCCGCCACGAGGTTCCACGTGGCTCCGTCGTCGATGGAAACTTCCAGACGCACCGTGTGTCCGGTCGCCACTCCGCTCACCGCCCAATTCAGGGCCACCTGGCCGGAAGCCACGCCGCCCCGGTTCAGGGTCAGCAGATGCAAGGCCGAATTGGTTTCCGATTTCGAGGCCCAGGCGGAGCCGCCATACAACCCCACGTTCACGCGCTCGCCGTTGGGATTCTGCTCGTTTGTCCACGCCGCGGAACCGCGGTCCCCCATATCGATCAACGGAGAGGAAACCGCGTCGTTGGTCCAAACGAGAAGGTTGGGGTCCCAGTGTCCCGCGCGGCTCTGCAAATGGAAATTCCAGTTCGTCGAATCCACCAGGAGGGGATCTCCGTCGAAGGAATGCAAATCCTGGCCCGAAGCCACCGCCCAAGCTCCCAACGTATCGTAGATCAGGGGCACCGGCGACGCTTCCATGCGGAAGACGCGGCCCGAATCGCCCAGCCAGATGGAATTGTAGTCGGCGTCCATGGTAGCCGAGACCCCGCGACTGTAGATGTATTTTCCGCCCGTGGCGGAGAGAAGATTGTGCTGGATCGTGGCGCTTCCCCCCGGGATCTGGACGGCATAGCCGTTCATGTTCCAGATCACGCAGTGTTCGATCACGGGAAACACGGTGTTGGTCGTGACAAGCCCCGGCGTGGTGATGATCCCGTCCTCGGCATTGACGATCAAGCTGTGTTCGACGCGCAGCAAATTGCCGCGATTCAGGCTGAACCCGAGATCGGCCAACCCGACGGCGATCCACTCCGCGCTTGCGTCGAGGCAATCGTTGAACGCCACGGCCATAGCGGTCGTGTTGGAAACCACGAGATTGCGCAAACGGATGCCCACGGCATAATCCGCCCGGATGCCGATGGAGTTGAAGCGCCGGTCCAATACGGTTCCATTCATCAACGAATTCGTGCTGCCCTGGAAGATCACGGGTTCGAGCCCCAGATTCCCGGCGGAATCGGCCTGCGTAATCCGCCACGGATCCGCCCCTTTTTGGTACACGCCGGTGTCGATATAGACGATGTCGCCCCCTTCCAAATCGTACTTGGCCAGCAGGTCGTTGAAATCGGCCTTCGGTTTGTCGGGACTCAAGCCGCTATTGCCGGTCAACCCCTTCGCGCTGCAATACACGTCGCCGATCTGGGAATCGTCGTTGAGATAGAAAGCGAAATGGGTGGACGCATCGGGACGCACGGAGAAAACCCCTTCGCTGACCGCCAAGCTTCCGTCCGATCCCTCCAGCATCAATCGGGCTTGCACGGAGGGTTCGCTAAGCGTCGTGTCCCAGACCCAATAGCCGTTGGTCGCCGGGATGCCGGTCGCCAAGTTGCTCCACGTCGTCCCGTCATCCGCGGAGTAGGAAATGGTCAAGATGGCATTCGTCGCGGACCCTCGGGCCAACCACGTGATCAGCGCGTTGGTGCCGGAGGCGAGGCCGCCGTTGTTGTAGCTGATCAACGTGAGCGATCCTTCCGCCGGCGTACGGGACGCCTGCAGGGTGTTCCCGTATCGGCCCAGGTTGACGCGCGCTCCGTTCGGAGCGGGTTCCGAACACGCCAGCCACGGATCTCCCGCGTCGACCAGGGGCGAAGTCTCCAGGTCGTTGGTCCAGCTCCCGGTCCCGGGAACCCACCGGCCGGCGGCGCTGCGCAAATGGAATTCGCCCGACAGGACGTTCGCAAAAAGAGGATCGGACGAGAGGCTCATGGCGTCTTGGCCGAAGCCGCTGCTCGTCCAAACACCCACCGAATCGAATTCGCGCTCGAATCCCGTTTCAGGCACCAACGCCACCAGTCCGCCGCTTTCCACATAGAGATCGTTGAAGTTGGCGTGCAAGGTCCCATCAAGGTAATAGATGGGAACCCGGATGCCGAAGGAACCCAGGATGCAGTTGCTGACGCACAGGAACGCATTCGTGCTTCCCCCGCCACCCGACAAGGAGTCCTGGACCCGCACCTGCGCCAAATTGTTCGACCAAATGGTGCCGAACTCCAGGCGCGCGTTGTAGGATGCCGCGCACAACACTCCGTTGCTCGCCGTCCACGCCGCCGAGAAGTTGCGCACCAGAACGTTGGAACTGGCGGCGATCAGCACCCCGGCGCCGCCGCCTGAAACGTCCACTTGCTCCACGTCGATATCTTCGGACGTGCCAATGTCGATTCCGGCCGAACTCGGCGATTGGAACCGGATGTTTTTCAGCGTCATGCCCCGGGCATCTCGGAACCGCACGCCGAACGCATTGAACACGCTGCCCTGCGCGTTCGTACTGCCTTGGATCACGACGGGCGAGACGGCCGTACCGCTGTCCAGATAGCCGGCTTCAGTCACCGCGCTTCCCGTGTAATTCCCCGTGTCGATCTTCACCGAATCGCCGGGTTCCAAATCGTAGCGCGCCAACACGGCGGCCAAGGAATTCAGCGGCACGTCGGAACGCAACCCGGAATTCGAGGAACTGCCGGCGTCCGAACAGTACACGTCGCCGTTGGTGGAAGCGTCGTTCACGTAATAGACGAGGTTGGTGTTCCGAATGGCGAAGTCCCGCTCGGACGCTTTCGTCCAGGCGAGTTTTTCGCGGCACTGCACGCGCCAACGGATCGTCGGAAGCGATGGATAGCCGGTCGTGTCCCAGTCGAACGACCCGGCCAAAGCCAGATTCGTTCCGATGTCCTGGTAGGAGCCCGCGGCGCCGCTGTTGGTGGAAATCTGGATGTTCACCGTGTAGACGGCGGTCGTAAACACCTCGCCTTGGGGAATCCAACGCAAGGTCTGGACCCCGCTGGCGATGCCGCCCTGGTTGAAAGTCTTGAGGATGAAACCGCCGTTGGTCAGCGACGTCCGGCTCGCGAATTCCGTTCCCCCGTAGAGGCCGACGTTCGCCCGCTGCCCGTTGGGCAACGATTCGTTGGTCCAGGCCGCCGCCGGATCGGCCGTGTCGATCAACGGCGAGGTGTCCGCATCTGCCAGGAAACTGCCGTCGGCCGGCACGTAGTGACCTTCCGAGCTTTGGGGATGCAGATCGCCCCCCTCCAGATCCACGAACAGCGGATCGGCGATCAGCGAATTGCTGTCGCTCTGGTTCCACTGCGTCCACGACGGAAAGTGTTCGATCGGAACGAGCGAAACGCCGAATGTGGCGGATACGGCGGTTTTCGCGAACATCGAGTCGGCGTACGGCCGATGGTAAACGTTGTAATCGCCGACGATCGAGCCTTGGACGGCGGAAAAGACGTCGTGCTTCGGGCCGTTGGCCACGAGCACGCTGTTGCTGAGGTACAAGCGCCCGGATTGGACTCCCACCAACGCGCCCGTGGCCACGGCCGTCCCGTTGCTCGCGGCCGGAACGGAGGCAATCACGCCGTTGACCCAGTGGTTCGTGGCGTACTTCGGGCTGGAACCGCTGGGCGTGGCCATATGGAATCCCGTTTTGAAAAAGTTGAGCGCCGCGCATTGAATGAAACGGTTTTGATCGGATTCGACGCCCAATTCGAACGCATTCCCGCGGGCCCCCACCGACCAAACCCGCCAGATCAGGTTCGAACTGGACTGCGTGAAGCGCAATCCCGGGCCGCCGCCATGCAGCCGCAAATCGCGCAACTCCACGTTTTGGACGTTTTGGAGATCGATGACCGCTCCGCTGGAGTTCGTGAATACGCTGCCCCCAGCCGCCTCGTTGGTGCTGCCTTGGATGACCAGATAGTTGGTGGGCGCAACCGCCGGAACAGAAATAGCCAGCGTCGAACTGAGCGGATAGATGCCGGTGTCCACGTAGATGGTATCCCCATGTTCGATCTTGTAGCGAGCCAGCAGGCTCGAAAGGGAATTCATCGGCGAGTTGGTGGTCAGACCGGTATTGGTCGACGTGCCGATCGCCGAGCAATAGATGTCGCCGTTCGTGCTGGCGTCGTTGAGGTAATACGACAGCGGATCATTCTTGATGGCGAACAGGGTCTCGGTCTGGCCGTAGTTATTGGTGTCGGACTCCAATTCCACCCGCCAAACGCCCATGGCCGTGCTGGAGAAATTGGTCGTATTCCAATCTTGCCCCGAGCTGCCCACGTTGATGTAGACGTGGTTGGTGATGTAGGTCCAGCTGGACCCGCCGTCTCCCGAAAACAGCACGTTCACGTATTCGGCGCCGGTGAACCCATTCCAGGACCAGTAGAGCTGGACCGTGTCGCGGACCGTGCCGCCGTCGGACAGGGTTAGCGGAACGAGGATGCCGGTTCCCGGAGGAGGGCTCTTGCTGGCCTCCGCGGTATTCCCGTACAACCCCACGTTGATCCGACTGCCGTTGTTCGTCGGTTCGTTGCTATAATCGGAGCAGGCCCCGGGCGGCGGCTCGCCGAGATCGATCAGGCGGGACGTCTCGGTGTCGTTGGTCCAGACGGCCGGACCGGGCATCCAACGCCCGTAGGCGCTCTTGGGGTGGTAATCCTTGGCGGCCTCGTCGGCGAATTGCGGATCGTATCCGAAGCTGTTCTTGTCGTTGGCGAACGCGGTGCTGATTTGCCAATCGATCAGGAAGCGGTCGGACGCCCGGACGGCGCCGCCGGCCACGTTGGCGCCATCGGAAACCCGGATGTTGTTGTAATCCGAGACGAAGGTTCCACCGTTCTTGAAATACACGAACTGGCGGCTGCCGGACGCCCTGAGAATACTGTTTTTGAGCTCGATGGATCCGCCGTTGAGATACAGTCCGGCCAGCGCATTGTTCAGGAACAGACTGTTTTGGATCCGGACCACGGAACCGGTGCGGGTCAGGATGCCGCACGACTGGTTCTGCGCGAAAACGATCCCGCGCATGTCGAACTGCGCGCCATCTCCCGCATAAACGGCATTGGTGAAGCAATAGGCCACCCGCATGCGATCCAATTCCAGACCCTGGCTGAATTCCGCATGGATGCCGATATAGGCATTAGAGACCGTCAGGCAGCTGAATTGCACGCCGTTGGCGCGGGCCAGCTGAATCGCATACGAACCCGGATTCTGGTTGTTCCGGGCCAAGACGGTGCCGGCATAGGGGATCGTGGAGTTGCCGGTCACCCGCACCGGATTGCTGGTCGATCCGGAATTTTTCATGCCGATCAGGATCGGCGACGATTCCCCGTAGGTGCCGGTGTCCACCCAGATCTGGTCGCCGGGCTCCAGATCGAACCGATCGAAAACCGTGGCCACGGAATCCAGCGGCGCATTGGAAGTCGCCATCCAGTTGTCGGATTTTCCGGGAGCCTTGGTATAGACCGCGTTGTTGGTGAAGAGCCCGTTCACGAATATATTCAACGGGGCGTTGCGAATGGAAAAGAAATTGGTGGACCGGGCCGTTACGTTGGTGTTTTCCACGCAGGTCACGCGCCACGCGCCCGCCGGCGTGTCCGCAAACGTATTGGTCACGTTCCAGTAGACCAGTTCGTTCGTGGCCGGAATGCCCGTCGCGATGTTCGTCCAGCTCGTTCCGCCATCCGTCGAAACCTCGACATTCACCGTTTCGTTGGACACGCCGCCGCCGGCCGTCCAAACCAAAGGCACGGCGCCGTTCGTCGCCACGCCTCTATCGCCGAACGACGCCGTCCGAAGCCAAAGCGAGTTCACCGCCAGGCTGGCTTCCGCCGTTCCGCCCCAACGCCCGATGTTGACGCGATTTCCCGAGGGCAGTTCCGCCGACCCGTCCGAAGCCGGATTTCCCGCGTCCAGCAGCGGCGAAGAAATGGAATCCGACGTCCACACGCCGTTGGTTCCCAGCCGTCCCAGCGTTTGCTCCGTCTTCAGGTGATAGTCGAATTGCCCGGGATTGGCCATTTGCGGATCTCCCGGGATGCTGTGCAGATCTTGCCCTCCCGACAGCTGTTTCCAAACCGCCAGATTGTCGGCGGTCGCCCCGACATACGTGCCCACCCTCGTCAGCGGTCCGGCATGAAGGCCGTTGTAATCCGAGGTGAACCCGCTCGCCGCCGTCGTCAAATACAGCGTGGCATAGAGGTTGGTGGACGCCAGAATGCTGTTCTGCAACGAACCCCACACGGAACTGCCGACGGTAACGCCGGCGACCGAGTTCTGCCAGAAAAGACAATGGCGCAAGCTCACGTTCGTGGCGTTTTGCAGATAGACGCCGGTGCCTCCGCCGTGGGCCACGCAGCGCACCAGCGCAACGGTCCGCGAGTTGCCCTGCACGTCGAACGCCCGCTGCACGCCCCCGCGCACTTCGATGTTTTCCAGCGTGATGCCGGTGACGTTCGTCATCGCCACGCCGCGGGTCACGTTGGTCAGGACGATGTCGCGCAACACGACGTTGGAGACCCCCGCCTGGAAGACGAAGCCCAAATCCATGGTTCCGCTGCGCCGACCGAAAAGGCTGCCCCCCGCCATTCGGTTGGTGCTGCCCTGGATCACGATCGGATTGGTCGCCGAGCCCGAGTCCTGCACGGTAAACACGACGACGTTCGTGCCGGTATAGGCGCCCGTGTCGACGTAGATCCGGTCGCCGGGGCCCAATTGATTCGAGTTGATCACCATGTGGAGCGAAGTCATCGGCGTCCCGGCGGTGATGCCCAGATTGGTGTCGCTGCCGGCCGCCGTGCAGTACACGTCGCCGTTGGTCGAAGAATCGTTGATGTAGAAGGAGTACGGCCCGTTCTTATAATCGAATTTGACCGGCGTCTGGCTCGCCGTGGTCTCGTCGGGATCCAGCGTCACGCGCCACATGGCGAACTGCGACGAAGAATCGTTCGTCGACGTGTTCTGATACCAGTACGCGCCGTCGGTCGCCGGCAAGTTGGTGGCCAGCGGCGTCGCTTCCCAGGTCGCGCCGTTGTCGCGCGACAGCCAGAGCGTCACCGTGCTGGTGGTATAGCCCTCGCCGCCGCCGTTCCAGCGCAACCACGAACCCGCCTGGGCGTCCAGCGTGCCGCCGTCCATGTAGCTCATGACCTGCAGCCAGGCATTCGTGCGCGACTTGCTGGCTTCCGCCGTGTTGCCGTACAGGCCCGCGTTCAACCGGCTCCCGTTCGGCGGAAGCTCCAGGGCGAACGCCGCCAAGGGATCGCCCAAATCGATCGCCGCGGAAACGTTCGTATCGGTCGTCGCGAAATCCATGAGATTGGTGTCCCAGCGCCCCGCCGAACTCCGCACGTGGTAGTCGCCGTTGGTCGCATCGGCGAACAGCGGCTCGGCGTAGAGGCTCCGCGTCCAGCCCATCCCCAGCAGCGCGTTCTGGAACGCCGAGAACGTCTGGTAGGTCGCCGACGGCTTGGCGTTCCACGTCAGGTTGTAGTCGCCCGGCACCACTTGGTTCCCGAACAGCACCGCCGAGGGCCCGTCGCCCACCAAAATGCTGTTGGACACCGACAGCGAATTGGAAGCCGCGCTGATGATCGTCGGACTGCGCCACATCACGCCGTTGCGCCACAGATTCATGCCGGAACCAGTTCCCAAAAACGCCGCGCTGGTGTTGTCCGCCGCCACGCAGTTGTCGAACGTATGGCCCGTGCCCGTCACGTTGACGCCATTGGCGTTGGCGTTGAACCGCATGTTCCGCAGCGCGACGTTGGCCGTTCCCCCGTTGAGCCCATACCGTCCGCCCGTCAGCCGCAGGTATTCGATTTCCAGGTTGCTGGCCCCGGTGAGATCCAACACGTCCGCCGATAGATTCGCCCGATCGAACGTCGAGCCGTTCGGACTGCCGACGATGCGGACGGGCATCCCGGTGGTTCCCGAATCGAACGCGCCGATGGCCGTGGTTTGGCCCAGATAACTGCCCGTGTCCACGTAGACGACGTCCCCGCCCCGCAGTTGATAGGCATCCACGATCCCTTGCAAGGTGGCCTTGGGCCGAGCGGCCGCCGCCCCGTCGTTGGTGGCGCTCCCCAGCCCCATGCCGTAGTAGTCGTTCGCCGTGCTCCCGTCGTTCACGTAGAAAGTGAAGGTCGTGTTCGTCGTGCGGCGGACGCTGAACGGCCGGGCATTCGTCGAGGCCACCGCCGAATCGACGGTGCTGACCACCCGCCACCGCACGGCCGGATAGGAAAAGTCCGGCGCCCAGAGGTGGCTTTCGTTCGTCGCGGCCACGGTCGCGATGTTGCTCCAGCTCGCGCCGTTGTTCGTCGAATACTGCAGATCCACCGTTCCCGCCGCCCCGAAATTGGTGCTGGCCGCCCAGTCCAGCCGCCCCGTCTGCCACAACGTCCCGACGTCGTTGAACGTCATCGCGAACAGCCACGTGTTCGTGTTGCTCTTGCTGGCCTCTTCCGTTCCCGCGGACAGGCCCACGTTCACCCGACCGCCGTTAGGGGACGGTTCGACGCCGACGCTGGCCGACCGGGCCCCGAAATCGATCGCCGGACTGTAGCCCACCGCCGGATTCGTCACCCACCCGCCGCCGTTCGTCTTGTACCCCGCCGCGCTCAGCAGGTGAAAATCCAGACCGTCCGCATTCACGAATTTCGGATCCGCATAGGTATTGCCGAACCAATTCGTGCTGCTGTTTTGCAGGTCGGCCAAGGCCTCGATGTCGGCCGCCACGTTCAGCGTGAAGAATATGTTGCGGGAACCCGAATCAGGCAACCGCCCGGTCAGCAACGCCAGTTTGCCGATCGCGATGTTGCCCACGAATCCGGTGACGCTGCCCGCGAGCCCCAGCCCATACGCCGTACCGATGGCGGATTGCGCCACGCAATTCTCGATGTAGTTCCCTCTGGGACTCGTATCCATGGCAAACGCCGACAGCGAGCTGGAAATGGCCACGCACCGCCGAAACGCGTTGCTGTTGGCGCCCACGCCCACGATGCGGATGGATTGCGAACTGTTCGAAATAGCGTGAACGCCTTCCACTTCGCAGTAGGCCGCCTTGTTGATTTCCAAGCCGTAATTGCCCCCAATCATCCGGATGTCTTTAATGCGCAGGTAATTTCCGCGAACCGTGAAGAGCGCTCCGCCGCCCGAGAAGATCGTCCCGCCGTAGGCGAGATTGGTGCTGCCCTGGAAGGTGATGAGGTTTCCGGCCACGCCATTGATCGTGTTGCTGATGACGACCGGCGCATTGGTACCCGTATCGATGTAGACGATATCCCCGGGCAGCATCGTGTTCGTCAACACGCTGGCCAACGTCAGCTTGGGCAGATTCGTCGCCAAACCGGAATTGGCGTCGTTTCCCCCGGCAGACGTATAGACGTCTCCCAGCGTATTCGTGTCGTTGACATAGTAGATGGTCGCGAAACTCGGCCACGCGCCCCCCAGCGCAAGACACATTGCGACACCCAGAATCCAAATCCGCGATTTCATATCGTCCATCCTCGCACGGGAAGCCTTGCGAAAACCGGTTTTTCGCACACGCCGCCTTAATTAGAATATAATACGGACGCCCTCCTCTTGGCAAGTACTCTGGGGGGCTTTTTCGGGACAAAAAACCCCGTGAATTCGGAACTCAAACCGCTGGCTCGGAGGGCCGGCCGGCAACGGCGTGCCGGCCCAGGGCCATTCCTAAAATGCCGCAGTTTATGCGGGATGTCGGAGGTTCCCAAGACGCGAAAAACTACCGGCAACCCGATCCGGTTTCCCCGCCCACCACCAAGGGGTCCCATAGAACGTTTTCGGATTTTTGTAGTCGCGCCCGCTGGGCGCGGGGCTGTTCCGGACATGTCCGGCCCCACCGGGGCCGGCTTCCACTGTCGCCAAAGACTACGGAGGACAAGACAGAAAATCGAAATAGGCTCCAAGCTCCCGAACAAATGCGTTTATACGCGCGGGGGCGCCGATGGCTCCTCCCCGCCGCCCCTCAAACGACGGCCAAGGTCATGCATAACGCATTGCCGAACCGGCCGGTTAACAATTTCTGCCGGAAAATGCCGCCAGAGGATTTTTCTCGCCTGTCGGTAGACGTCCGGCAGTCCGCTCCAGTATGCGTCCACCGCCACCTTCACGATGACCGCGCGCGCATAGCGGGAATCGGCCGCCAGCAGTGGGTCGATGTCGCCCGCCTCCGGAGCGCCGCTTGAAAAGGCTTGCAGCCGTTCTTGCGCCGCGCTCCGGATGGCCATCCGCCCATATTCCGTCCCCCAAAAAGAACGCTTCCAGCAGATCCGTTCGGACATCAGCTGGGTCAGAGAGTGTTCGGGAGCCAATCGAGCCGCCCCGACCGAGCGTTGAATGAACGCGTCGACGTTGTTGTACCCATCCCTCTTCTTGGCCGAATAGTAATGCCAAATCGCGGCATCTTGCGCCGTTTCGGGCGCATGGACGATTTGCGCATTGTAGCGATGCGGCAGGATCGAACATGTGGCGGGGGCTTCCCAAATCGCCGAGTTCAAGGCCGGCTGGTCCCGGTAGTCTTGGCGCCGGCGATAGGATTCCAGCCATTTTTCATGCCAGAGCCGATAGAACCGGTGCGCGCCGTCCGATTCGGAAGCGTAGAGCGCGCCGCCGTTCACGTAGACCGACGGACTGGTGCTCCACCCCATTTGCTTCAGGATGGCCTGGTCGATCCCGCTGATCTGGTGGGCGTACATCCCCCGCGAATGGTTTGGCGCGCCGCCCACGTCTCCCGGCACGGAAAAAATGGCCGAGAGATCGTCGCGAATGACCGTGTCGCTGTCCAAATACAGATACGGCCCGTCGATCCGCGAGCGCAAACTGGTCTTGATGAATCGGTTGCGGAAAACGGGAGATTCCGACGGCGTCTCGACAACCAACCAATCGTCGACCTCGCCGAGTAGCGGATCCTGCCCCTGCCGTAGCGCCTTGTCCGTCTCCGCATCGCACGCCACCACCGTCTGGACCCCCGGATTCGTTTGCCGCAACGACGCCACCGAAATCCGCGTCATGGCGGTGTAGATGTCCCGACCGGACGAAGTGACGACGTAAACGGTTTTCATTGGCCGGCGGGGCAGCGCGTTGCGTGCGTTTCTGACGGGATCATCGTTCCGGTTTCTTTTGGAAAAGAAGATTGAAATACAGGCCCGCCCAGCGCGGCAACCCGTGCGGGAAACATCTGAATCGCCGAAGGATAAATTGGTTGTGCGCCGCCCGCACTACCTGCCGATACGTGGTCACATGGTGTTCATTGATCCCGTGGTAGCCGATCAGATCGAACAGCGGAACCATCAAGCGATCGACCCGGGGCATGCCGATCAGCAACTGGCCGTCCGGCTGCAGCAGGCGCGCGCAGGCCGCCAAAGCCGTCGACGGATCCGCCACATGTTCGAAGATGGAGAAGGCGACGATCAGGTCGAAGCGCTCCTCGCCGGCGCTGAACGAAGCGATATCCCCCTTGTGCAACTCGGCTTCGATGCCGAGGCCCCGCAAGATCTTCCCGGTTGCCTGCGGGTCGGAAGCAAGATCAACGCCGGCCACGTGCGGCGCCAGCGTGACGAGGGTGGGCATCAACAACCCGCTGCCATAGCCAATTTCAAGGATTCGCGCATACGGAGGGCGCAGCAGGGAAAGCCCGGATTCGATCCGGCGGCGATATAGCGCGCCAACAACCGGACGGTAGTAGAAATGAAGCGGATCGTCGTAGACGTCGTTGGGCTGGAGAACTCCCTCCGGCGGCAAAAGCAGTTTCAAACGCGCCATTTGGATTTCCCTTTCACCGCCGTCACTGCTTTTTCCGTCCTCGCCCATCGGCGGCATACGCGACCACTTGCGCCCGATAGACCAGCCGCGAGCCGGCCACCGGAGCCATGCGGCAATAGGCGATTCCGTCGCGAAGCATTGGATCCTCGAAAATGACATACGGAAAGAACCGTGCCCCCTCTTGCAGGCTCACCACGCCGCTGGCCAGCCACTCGCCGGGCTGAATCCCGCGAATCGCGGGATCTTCGACCGGACAACTCCCCCCGGTCTGCCGCTGGAAGTCGGCCCAGCGGATTTGGGGAATGCGGGTGGCGGCATCGTCGGAAACCACGTGCAGGATCGAACCCTTGTGAATGCGCACGGGCACGGTTTCGGGAGGGACATCCGCCCCCGCCGGGTCCGGTCTCCGAAATGCGCGATGCGTCTTGCCGACCGCCGGCATGCAGAGCATCAAGGCCAGCAAGACGACCGGCACGACATAGGCTTCACGATAGCGCGAAGCGCTCGGCGCGACGGGCGGCGCATCGCATCGCCGCAACCGCTCGAGACACCCTTTCATGCCGATGGCCAACACCCCGCCGGTCATGGCAACGGTCGCGGCAAACACTCGATAGCCGACGTCCACCAGAAACGGCAGGGAAAGAACAATGCCGCCCAGCGCGGCCCCGAGAGCCACCAAGAGCCTGCGCCGGCCTTCATCTTTTTCATACGCCAGCATGACGAAAAAGTAGATGAACGGCATCAGGAAAACCGTCAGTTCAACCGGAAAAGGGTACCAAGGATAGAGGCGGGCAAAAGGATGGATCAGGATGTCGCGATACCCCTCGGCCAGAGAGACAAATAGCGCAAACGGTTTCTCCCGGAGTTCCTGGCGCACAAGCCCATAGATCATCCGGGATCGCTGCGAATCCGAGAGTTCCATGAGTTCCGGATGCTCGGTCTTGACATAATCCCAGCCCTTGTTGCCCTTGATGATTCCATAGAGCGTATACGAGAAATTGCCGCCCAGAACGCCGCCCGTCGGCGGACCGGCCAGTCGCAACTCCGCCATATTCAGCAGAAACGGAAGGGCGATCGCCCCGACGCAAAGCGCGACCATCGGGATGCTGTATGTACGGGGCGCAGCAAAAATCCGGCCGGCGGCGAGGGCCAGCGCCGGCAGCACGAACAGGGCGCCGGCCCGGAGGGTAAACGCCACGCCCAGCAGGCCAAGCCCCAGCGCAAATGCCCCCTTGCGGCGAGTAAACGCGCCTTGCGCCAAAAGCAGAAACCCAAAATTGCCGAAACACAGTCCCGGAATTTCGGTCATCGTGGTAGGCGCGAACGGCAGGATGAAATACACCTGCAGCAACAACGCCAGAAGCGCAGCCACGATGCCAAAGTGGTTGAAGATCCAGCGGCAAAACAGATAGATCGACAGAATCAGGATCGCGACGTTCACCACGATGACGGCCATCAGGTTCTGACCGGTCGCCAATAGCAGCAAGGCGTAGTAGTTGGCCACCATGGGCTTTCGGGCCGACCATTCATCCAAAAATCCATGTTCCAACAGATTCCTCGCCCCCTGGAGATACCCATACGCATCGCTTTGCGGGACGAATCCGGCAATCGAAAAACCGCCGGAGATTCCGCCACTCCAGATCTTGTACAGTTTGGCCCCCAATAGCATGGCCGTCAGGATCAAGAGCAGCCAGCCGACAACCGGGCTCCGATTGAGCATCTGCTTGCGCGAAACCAGTTCATAGATGCCCAGGGCAACCAGCACAAGCGGAAAGGGCAACTGGAGGGATGAGCCTGCGGCGCTCGATGCGGCGGCCCACAGATACAGGGCCAACGCCACGCCGAACCCGCCCCCCATGGCAACGGTGGCCCATCCGTCCGTTTCGAGGCGGGTCCTCGCCGTGCGCAGAAAGTCCATCATGGGCCGCGACAATCCGCACAAGACCAAGCCGGCAAGTTTTTCGGCAAGATCGCCCAATATGCATTTCTTCCGACAGAAGCCATTTTGAGCAGAATAATCCGTCGCCCAGATCCCGTCAAAAGAAAACCATCCCGCCGGCCGGTTGCACGAATTTTACCCTCGCGCGGATGCCTTCCCCGCGATCGTTTCCGGGCGGGGGACATTTCGAACCAACGTGATCAGCGCAAACATGGCGGACCGTTTTCCAACCGGTCCGAGCGCCCGTTCCAGCACGCGACAAGGACGATAGGCCCATCCAGGGGCCAGCGACCGCAGCGACACGCCCCCCGACAGCAGATAGGCAAAGGGCATGAGCGGTTCGATCCGGGTCGGCGACCATTCGGGAAATTGCCGCTCAAACTTGGATCGGTCCCGGACAAACAGAATCCACGGCAACGCGCCATTGGCCCCCGACAAGGGACCCTGATCCGGGAAACCCCATTGTTCCGCCTCCGGCCGAAACGGCTCGGAATGAAAATGCCCATACACGAACCGAGACCACGGCGTCACCCATGGCTCGATCATTACGATTGCGCCGCCCGGGCGAACCACGCGGGCGGCTTCGGTGAAAAACCGTTCGGGCGTGCCGATGTGATGCAACACGTCGGTCATGACGATGGCCCGGAGCGAGCCGTCCGCGAAGGGCAATATCCCGGTCGCAGGCAAAACCCGATCCACCCCGGCGACGGGCAGGACGTCGGTAGTAACCAAGCCGGGAATCCACTCCTTCATGAACCCCGCTCCGGAACCCAATTCGACCACGGGATCCGCTCCACTCGGCAAGTGGCGGCGGATCAGCCCATACCACTCCTCGTAGAGCTGGAACAGAAAGCGTTTGTTCCGGATGATGGCGCGGCGCCGTTCGGTCGTCTGCGGATCGTCCACGTCCATTCCGCGAGTCGCGGGATGCAGCAGCCAGCCGGAGATGCGAGCAGCCGCGCTCATGCAAGCGAACTCCTCCGAGCAAGGCAGCTGGCCGACATGGACGGCACCCTGCGGCACCGCCGTTGAGAATCGAATAGACTCATGTGCACACAGGTCAGCATGCCGAAACATCCCGGAATTATCAAGCGGCGCATCTGCGTTTCGCCGAGATATTCGACCATTGCGGCCCCTGTCGGCCGGGAAAATGCCCGCAGGGGCTTTGCCGTCCCCGCCGCCGCAAATTCCGCAACCCGGCCGGACGATCCATGGTCGGCCCAGCACCCGTACCCTCTCCGGCCCGACTGGCGCAAGCGACACTCGACAAACAGGTTTTATGGGGTCATATTGGACGCCTTGTAAGCCTTGTAAACAAACCAGGACGGCCCCAAAGCTCTGTCACGCCAACGCCCACGACCCGGAACCCCACCAATGAAGGAAGTCGCCATGCAGGACGAAGTCATTCCAGGGCCGTTGCCCGCCGCGCTCACCGAGCGGAAATCGTTTGTCGAACGAATCTACCAAGAGCAGTTGCCGACTCGCGAGCGGGCCGTAAACCGGGCCCGTTATTATTATTTCAATCTCAAGCGCCTGCTGAAGTTCATCGTCGAACCGGGACGGCGCGTGCTGCAGATCCATTGCGACATCGGCCATCTGCTGGATGCGGTGGCCCCCGCGCGCGGCCTCGGCATTCACCCCAGTGCCGGCCATTTGGAAATCGCCCGCAAGAATTATCCCGATCTGGAATTCAGGCAGATGGATGCCCACGACTTCGCCTGCGACGAGAAATTCGACTACGTCATGCTGTGCAACGCCATCGGAGACATCGTCGACGTCGAAGCCACCCTGCTGCGTTGCCAGAAAGTCATGGCCCCTGAATCGCGGCTGGTCTTGGTCTGGACCAACTACCTGTGGCAACCCGTCTTCAAACTGGCTGAACGAATCGGGCTCAAGAGCCGGCAACCCACGTTGAACTGGTTTAGCCCGTCCGACGTGGAAAATCTGCTCTCCCTCACCGGATTCGAACCCGTCAAAGAAAATCAAGCTCTGTTGCTGCCGGTCTACGTTCCCTTCGTTTCCTGGTTCCTCAACTCGGTTCTGGCCCGCATCCCGCCGTTCCACCGGCTCTGCTACGTGAAAAGCCTGGTGGCCCGACCGGTGAAAACCCCGAGAACCTTGGCGCAACCTCGAGTATCGGTCATCGTCCCATGCAAAAACGAAGTCGACAACATCCAAGCGGCGGTAGAACGGATCCCGGCGCTGGGCAGCCATACCGAAATTGTTTTCTGCGACGACAAATCGACCGATGGCACGGCTGAAAAAGTCCGCGAAATGCAACGATTGCATCCGGAAAAAGACATCAAGCTGGTTGAGGGCCCAGGCGTCTGCAAAAGCCTCAACGTGTGGGCCGGCTTCGACGCGGCACAGGGCGACGTCTTGATGATTCTGGATGCCGACCTGACTACCTTGCCGGAGGAACTCCCCTATTTTTATGCGGCCATCGCGGAGGGACGGGGAGAATTCATCAACGGCTCTCGAATGGTTTATCCAATGGCGGAGGATGCCATGAAGCCCCTGAACGTGCTGGGCAACAAACTGTTCAGCCTGGCCTTCTCCTATTTGCTGGGCCAGCGCATCAAGGACACGCTCTGCGGCACCAAGGTTCTGTGGAAGAAAGATTACGAGCGCATGAAGGCCTTGCGCGGCACCTGGGGGGTCATGGATCGCTGGGGAGACTACGAACTGATCTTCGGCGCCGCGAAGTTGAACTTGAAAATCGTCGATCTCCCGGTGCACTACGTGGAACGGATCCACGGCGAGACCAAGATGACCAAGCGCTTCAAAAACGCCGCCGTCATGGCCCGCATGTGCTTGGCCGCACTGGTCCGACTGCGTTTCGCCTAGCTTGGATGATCCAGACAAGGCGGCCTCGCGCGCATGAGACCGCCGCGAACGCCGGCTCAACAAACGGCGACGGCGCGTGTTTTATGTCCGTCGAGAACCGCCAAATCCACTCCGGATTCCGTGGATGACCGGCCACGCCAGGCTGCGTACGCGATCGCGCCAATAATGGCCAGGCCGGCATGGCAGGAGGCCGAAGCGCTGCCGCGCGAGATCGAATTGCGCCAGGACCACGACGTTGCGGATGGCGCCGGTCGCCTTCGCCCCCCGGTAGCTCTTCCAATGGCGATAAAGCCGATTCCATGCGGGGGCGAAGAGAAAGCCCAGCTTGTACAATTCGCCGTTGAAGGCATGCGCCTCCAGGCGTTCGGCCAACTCGTTCCGGCACCAGCGCTCGTAATCGTGGTAGTCCGTCAGCAGTTCGGGATCCGTTTCTTTCGTCGTCCCATCGGGCGCCACTCCGGTGCGCGCCCAGGGCAGGCTGTACAACCGGGCGTCCAGCTGCTTGAACGCCTGCGCATAGATCGCGCCGTCGCGCATGAACGGGCACAAGCCCCACATGAACCCGACGACCGGATCGCTGGTGAACGCTTGATGGAACCCCGTGAACACCCGGATCCGGTCCATGGCGTGGCCGATCCATCGCCGCATGTAGTTTTCCTGCTGGTGATGCTCCCATTTGATGCAATCCGGACCGTCCGCGACCAAGGCCCAGGACGAAGCGATGTCTTCCCGCGCTTGGCGGAAGCACTCCTCTTCGAGAAACGGGTGGATCAATTGCGCGTTGTTCTGCAGACGAGGGCCCTGCAGGTTCAGCAGGTGGACCCCGCTGAATTCCGCCCGGCCGATGCTGTCCCCATAGCTCGCGGCAATGACCAGATCGTCTTTCGCGGCATGTTCGAACCAGTTCATCGCGTGCAGATGGGTGCCCGCGATCTCCGCCCCGCCCCAGGTCGCCATGCATTCGACGTTTTTCCAGGTCCAATCGGCGCCATAGGGAACGTGGACGAAGTCCCAGCCGAATCCTTCCGCGAGCCGGCGCGCATACTGGACGTCCCGGCTCTTTTCGAAGCCCCAGGAGACCACCACGATTTCGGCGCGGATCTGCTGCCGCGCCCGATGCAGCACCCCCGCGACCATGCGGCTGTCGTAGCCGCCGGTCAGCAGCAGGTATACTTTTTTGCGGGAACCGATGGCCTCGAGGAGTTCCGCCTCCAGCAGGCGGCACAGTTCCCGGGCGGCCTCGGCGGGATCCATGTGCGCGAGTCCGTGCGGAATCGGCGGCAGGCGCGCAATCGTCCCGTCCTCCATCAGTTCCGCGCGCCACGGCATTTTTTTGACGGAGGGGACCAGCGTCCGCATGCCGCACATGTGATGGAAATTGAAGATTTCCAGGATGCCGACCGGATCCACGATCCGCTCGGCCGGCGGCACGGCCAGAATCGCTTCTTCGGCCGTCAAATAGACCCGCTGGGGTTGCGCGTTCCCGATGAAATAGGGAGAGACGTTCCCGAAATTCGCCGTCCTGCAAATCATGCTGGGCTCCGCCTCGTCTTTGCCGCGCTGGAAGGGCCGGCAGCCATGTTCAGGCGAAACTCCGGCCCAACGTCCGCCGCAAGATTTTTCCGACCCGCCGCTTCCAGCGCAGCCACCACGGCGACGGCACGAGAACCGTCAATTCGCCGCGCCGGAGCACGGTGTACTGGGGATAGCGCTCCTGCAACAACCACCAGACCTGGGCGTTGTCCTCGACGAAACAAACGCAGCGTTTGGCGAGGAACGGCTGGATGCTCGCGAAAGACCGCAGGATGGACGCTTCGGAATGCAACCCGTCGTCGACGTAGACGTCGATCCGGTCCCCGCCCAGCAGACGCCGCAGCTTCTCCGTTTCGTCGATCAGCTGGTCGTACTCGTGCAGTTCGGGGTCGCCTCCGGGAAAGGCCCCGCGCGCTTTCAGTGCCGGCAGATTTTCCCGGACGTGGGACAAATCGATGTCCAGCCCGATGACCCGGCCGCCGGGAAACAGCTCCGACCACAGGGCGAGTCCCGTGCCCCGCAAGATCCCCGCTTCGACCAAGACGATTCTCCGCCCCGAACGAACGAACGGAGCCAAGTGCTCCGCGTAGCTGGGAGCGTATCCATGCACGGACATCCGATCCCCGCCGATCATGCCCCCCCGTTCCAGTTCTTCCGGCGAGCGCGGATCCAGCGGACTCACCGTTTTGCGGGGAATCCCCTTGTGAAACCCGCCATAATGGTCTTCCGTTCGAACGAGCCACTCGCCCAGTTCGCGGCAAGAAGCCGCCGGTTCGACGCTTGTCGTATCGTCACTCATTTCTTGTCCATGCATTTGCCCAACCAATCAGGCTTTTATGGTCAATCGCGCACTGATATCGACGATGGCCCAAAACGGTTTACGCCCAGTGAAGTATTCATCGACCGCTTTTTTGCATCCCTTCCAATAACCAAGGTCATCGATAATACATATGCCGCCAGAAGAAAGCTTAGGCCAAAACGTTTGCAATTCCTTCTTGGTGGAACTGTACCAATCCGTATCCAATCGCAAAACGGCCAAGGATTCGATGCTGTCGGTGACCGCGGAGCGGCCCGGCACCAGGGTATCCTCAACCGGACCTTTGACGAACTGAACGGATGAAGACATGAGGCCGGCTTGATCGAAATTCGCCCGCACCTCTTCGAGAGAAGCATAGCACCAGGCGTTGTGATCTTCGCGGCGGTCCGCTTCAAATCGCCCTTTCGCATGGAACCCATCTTCAAAGCGAAGGTCGGAATCGTCCGGTTCCGTCATGCCGGCAAAAGTGTCATACAAGATGACCTTGCGCCCGGGATCGCACGCTTTGAAGACATAGGCGGCCAACAGGGCATGTCCCCCGCGCCACACGCCGCATTCCACAAAATCCCCGGGTATGCCCTGCTCAACGGCATATCGACAGGCCAGAATCGTCGTGTACAAGTTTTCGACTCCGCACATGGTCAGTCGATTGCCGCGCACATATTTGACCATTTCCGCGTCCTGCTCGCTGAATTCGGCGGGTTTGAAAAAGGGCTTGGGAGCCGGACTGGGCGGCGGGCATGCGAACATGCGTTTCAACCGTCCCTTCATTCGATTCAACATGATCAGCTCCTAGTCGGCATGAAGGGTGGACTTGACCGACAGGTGCACGCTGCCGGTCGAATTTTCCGGAGGAGCAACCTTGAGTTTGATCCTGCGTTTCCAGTCGTACAACTCGGTGAAATCCGGATTCCAAAAAATCACGCTGAATAAAATCGTCGGGTACGTGAAGGGCATGGCGGCGACATCCAGAAAAACAGTGCCCCGGCTGCCCTTTTTGCCGCAGACGCGGAGCTGTTCGTCCCCGCGATGTTGATGGAGTATCCCGCTCCGGTCGCTAACGGTCAATTCCAGGAAGGAATCCAAATCCTCGTCGGTCCCCTTGACATAGCCTACCGCCACCCGCAAGGAATCGCCCGTGCGGATCGTGTCGCACTTTTTCCCTTCGTCGTTGATGAAATCCACGGATACGATTTGAATGCGACCGGAACCCGCGATTTCCCCTTCCACGCCCTGTTCCCGGTCGGGCAATCGGGCCGACGTTTCGATCGCCATGTCGTTTCCATATCGCGTCACGACCGCATCCGTCTTTCCGTCGAACAGGATTTGACCGCGATTTAAATACAAGGCTCGATCGCAATAGCGGGAGATATTGAGCATGTTGTGGGAAACCATGATGAAGGCCGTCCCCTTGGCGCGCAAAGTGCCGAGGCGATTCAGGCACTTCGCCTGAAAATTCATGTCCCCCACGGCCAACACTTCGTCCAGCAGCATGATGTCGGGACTCAACGAGGATGCCACGGAGAACCCCAACCGCACGGCCATGCCGGAACTGTAGTTCTGCACGGGGGTGTCCATGAACTCGCCGATCTCGGCAAAATCGATGATCTCGTCCATCTTGGCGTCGATTTCCCGCTTGGAGAGGCCCAAAACCGAGGCGTTGACGTAGATGTTCTCCCGCCCGGTCAGGATGGGATTGAAGCCCGCGCCGAGGGCGATGAGCGCCCCGACCCGCCCCCGCATCTCGATCCGGCCCGAGTCGGGCTTGATCAGGCCGTTGAGCATCTTGAGGAGCGTGGTCTTGCCCGCCCCGTTCCGGCCGATCAGCCCGACGCTTTCCCCGCGTTTTAGTTCGAAGCTGACATCCTTGACCGCCCAGAATTCCTTGGGCCGAAGCCCGCCATGCCCCCCGTGTCGCCGCCCGAGCAATTCGTTGCCGATGTCTTTCAACCCGTAGAAAAGCGACTTCTTCAGGCTAAGACAGAACTTTTTCGAAACGCCTTCGACCCGGACCAGGACGTCGGAATCGGAATTCGAATTGTTTTCCGAGCTCTTCATATTTCGGTCAGAATGATCAAGATCGGCTGGATTTACAAGATTGAACCGCCGGGCGCGCGCCGGGCGAAATCGTTCGCTTCGTCACGCCGACATCCGCTCGATCAAAATCGGCATGGACAGCCGGTAGCCGACCCAGGAAACGAACAGCAGTCCAAGCGCGGCCAGATTGACGCCGATGAACGTGGCCACGAATTCCGGCGATTGCCCCGTCAGCCAAGCCCGGGCGTTGAGAATCAGCGGAGTGACGGGATTCAGGACGAAGATCTTGGCCACCAGCCCGCCCCCTTGCGGCATCGGAAACACGACGGGGGTCACGTACATCAGGAACTGCATCACCATCGGCAAGGCACGCCCCACGTCGCTGTAGAGCATGCCCATCGGAGTGATGAACAGCCCGATGGCGGTTCCCGTCAGGATGATGGCAAACACGCCGACCGGGAACATGAGCAACCCCCAGCCGGGATTCACTTTGAAAAACGGCAACACGCACAACAGCAGCGCGATCTTGATCGAGGCGTTGAACAGCGTCCGGTAGATGCCTGCCAGCAACAGCGCCTCCCGCGGAAAATTCAATTTGGCCAGCATGCCGCGGGCCGCATTCGTCTGCCCCATCGGCGCGTTGATCGAATCCATGAAAATGGCCCAAAGCATCGTTCCGGCAAAGACATAGACCGGATACGGGATGGGCGTCTCCTGGATGGCCACGATGCCGGAACCATTCAGGAACAACCACACCATCGTGTTGGCCAACGGCAAAATCAGCGCCCACAGGATGCCGAGGAAGGATTGGCGGTATTGCGCGCTGACGTCGCGCACCGTCAGGCGCCAAGCCAATTCGCGCCCGGCCCACAGATCCTTCGCCATGGCTTTCGCCATGACGAACGGATTCGCCAGCGACGAGTCGGGAGTGTAGATGGTCGTTTTCATGGATGGGTCCAGTTCCTATACCCCATGCCGTCTTTCAGTCCAAGGTTTTTCGGCCCAACGACTCCAAGCAAACCCCTTTCCCGCGCCCGACTCGAATCCGCGCGGTCATTGCGCTCGATGCCCGCGGCCTACTTTTTCCATCTGGCTTCGAACCGACCCGTCCAGGCATCCCCTGCGGCTTGCAGCAAGGCCGCGTTCACCCCCCAAAACGCTCCCAGCAACCCCAACAGACGCGAAGAAATCCGCTTTCCACCCCAAAAGGCCATGAAACTGACGAAAATTGCGCCCAAAGCCCCTAAAAACGACATCTGGAGCCACTTTGGGCCATCCCAAGCCAGCCAACCCATTGAAAAATAGGCCAAAACAACGAAAAATGGGGTCAAAAGCCTTAAAAACTTGTGCGAAACCCATTGAAACCAGATCGGATTGGCTAAAATGGAGTAAATTTGGGGCTCCAAGTGTCCCATTTGCCAAATTCCGGCCAACGTTCGGCGTTTTCTGAGCCCTTCTTGGCCAAAATGGGCCGTCGGAAGGTCGAAAACGCGCGCGGAAGGCTCGAAAAGGCAGCGAAACCCCTTCAAAACGGCTCTCATGGGGATCAACACGTCGTCCACCAGCGTATTTTCCGGAATGGGACCCGCCAGCTCGCTCCGAATGGCATAGAACGCCCCGGTGGCGCCGGGAACCGCCCAGTGGCGGCTCTCGCAGAGCCGGATGAATTTCTCGTATCCCCAATAGGATTCCGCCCCTTTTTGCGCGCCGCCGTCTGCCGACTCGTACACGAGCGCCCCCGAGACCGCACCGACCCGCTCATCCGCGAAATTTTCCAGAAGCCGGGAAATCGCGCCGGCCTCCACCCGCTGCCGGGCATCCATCAGGACGAAAACGGGTTGGTCGGCTTTCGCCATCAGGTCGTTCAGCACCGCGGCCTTGCCGCGCTGGCGCTCGAGTTCGAGGAGCTGGACGAGCGCGCCATTTTCCGCCCGATCCAAAACGCCGCGGACCTGCGCCGACGTTCCATCCGTGCAGCCGTCGAGTCCGATCCAGATTTCGCGAATGGGTTCGGTCTGCGCCAGATCCAGCAGGTTTTCCACTTTGCGCGGCAAGGTCTCCGCTTCGTCGTGCGCGGCGATCAGCACCGCCGCCCCGCCCGCGAAGGGCCCCTTCTTCACGGGCCGGCCTCGGATCCGCGACAGCAGCCAGATCAACGCCGGATAACCCGCGTAGACGTAGCCCAACAAGAGGACCCCTATGGCGAAAACCCATCGCATGGCACTTCAGTACCTGAATTTTCCGGACGATTCAATCCGGCGGTTCGGCCGCGCGGATCCGGTTACGGCTTCGGACCGGCGGATTCGTCCGCCGGAGCGGCCGGCTCGACGACCTCCGCGATCGCCTCGGGACTTTGGTTGATTTCCGTATAGATGCGCCAGACGTATTCGCCCAGCACGCCCATCATGATGAACCCGCACCCCTGGAAAAACCCCACCAGCGACACGATCGTGGCGTAGCCCGGCACGGGAATGATGCCCAACGCCTTGGCCACGAAAATGAACGCCACGTACAGAAAACAGACGAACGCCAGCCCGAAGCCCAACAGGGTCATCAGCCGCATCGGCTTGACCGAAAACCCCACGGTCGAATCGATGAAATAATTCACCTTCTTCCGGAACGTCCATTTCGATTTGCCGTAGGGCCGGTTTTCCCGGTGGTAGGACAAGAGCGTGGCCGGCACGCCCAGCGACCAGGCAAACAAGGACAGATTCTTGTTGTGCCCGCAGCGGAGCATGTGCGGCAGGAACAGGCGGTCCATGATCGCCATGTCGAACCCGCCGATCGGAAAATCCTTCATGACCAGCGCCCGGACGAGCCGATAGTTGAGCCAGGCGAAAAACTTGGTCAACGGCGGGTCCTCCCGCGAAGCCCGGGTCCGCACCACGAAGCGGCTGCCCGCCAGCCAGGCAGCCACCATTTCCGGCAGCAGTCCGGGCGGATCCTGCAGGTCCGCCGCCAAGAAGGTGAAGCAATCCCCCTTCACGTGGGCGAAGCCCGTCTTGATGGCCGCCATCGATCCGCGGTTGGCCAAATGGTTGACGACCACCGTTCCGGGCCGGCGGCGCTGGATTTCCCGCAGACGGTCGAGGGAGGCGTCGCCGGACGCGTCGTTCACGAAGATGAGCTGCAGGTCCACTCCCCGCTCCGCCAATTCCTTTTCCACCCGGTCCAATTCGTCCGCCAGGGGAATGAGCGAGTCCTGGTTGTAGTAGACCGGCACGACGATGGAGAGCGTGGGCATCGTTTATCCTCGGGTTGAGATGACGGCTTGCACGGCGGCGGCGACGGCTTCCGGCGCGGCGAGATGGGGCCCGATCGGCAGGCTGAGTTCTTCCGCCGCGATTCGTTCCGCCACGGGAAAGTCGCCCGCCTGGCGCCCCTGGTGCGCATAGGCCCCCGACAGATGGGGCGGAATCGGATAATGGATCTGGGTGTGAATGCCGTTGGCTTCCAACCGGGCCTGCAGGCCGTCGCGATCTTTCGCCAACAGAGGAAAGAGATGCCAGATCGGTTCCGCGTCTTTCGCCACGGCGGGCAACTGGATGCCCTCCAGACCCCGCAACCGTTCGCGATAGGCTGCCGCGATCTGGACCCGCCGCCGGTTCCATTCGTCCAGATGCTTGAGCTTCACCGACAGAAAAGCGGCCTGCAGGGGATCCAGGCGCGAATTCAAGCCCAACACCTCGTGCTGGTACTTGCGATCCGACCCGTAGTTGCGCAGGCGGCGCAAACGCGCGGCCAGGGCTTCGTCGCCGGTCGTCACCGCGCCGCCGTCGCCGAAGGCCCCCAGATTTTTGCCGGGATAGAAACTGAAGCCCGCCAAATCTCCCCAGGTTCCGGTGCGGCGCCCCCGGTAGCGGGCGCCGTGGGCCTGCGCGGCGTCTTCCACGACGACGAGACGATGGCGGCGCGCCACCGCGAGGATGGCGTCCATGTCCGCCGGTTGCCCGTAGAGATGCACCGGCATAATCGCTTTGGTCCGGGGCGTGAGGGCCGCCTCGATCCGCGCGGCATCCAGATTGTAGGTGTCCGCCCGGACGTCCACGGGCACGGGCACGGCCCCCGCGTGGCTGACGGCCAGCCACGTGGCGATGAACGTCATCGCCGGAACGATCACTTCGTCGCCCGGTCCGATGCCCGCCGCCAGCAGCGCCAACGTCAGCGCATCCAGGCCGTTGGCGACGCACACGCAATGCCGTACGCCGCAATACGCCGCGAATTCCGCCTCGAAGCGCTCGACCTCTTCGCCCAAAATATACCACCCGCTGGCCATCACCCGCCGATAGGCCGCGTCGAGGTCCTCCTGCAGTTCGGTATAGGCCGGGAGCAATTCCAGAAAGGGAACGTTCACGCCTGGGCCTTCCGGGTTGCCGCGATGAAATCGTCGTAGCGGCGGTAATAATCCGCTTCGTCGAAATATTCCGAAGCCAGCACGAGACAGACCGAGCCGGACGAGAAGTTGTCGATGGTCCGCCAAATCATCGGGCAGAGATAAAGCCCGTGGTAGGACCGATTGAGGTGATAGGTCTTCTTCTCGAACCCATCGTCCAAATGGATGTCGAAACTGCCCGACATGGCCACCACGAGCTGGTGCAGCTGCTTGTGCGCATGCCCCGCCCGCTCGGCGCCGCCGGGCACGTCGTAGAGATAGTAGACCCGCTTGATGTCGAACGGCAAATGGCGGCCGCCCTCGATGAAAGTCAAATTGCCGCGCGGTTCGCGGACGATCGGCAGATCGACGATGCGCACGTTCTGCATTGGATTCGAGCTCATTCCAAACCCTTCCCTTTCCGGCGTCAGGAATATGGCCGATCCGTCAGCCGGGGCTCCCGCACGCATTCCAGTTCCGAAACGTGGCCGGACACGCGGGCGGGGTTGCCCACGACCACCGCTCCGGGCGGCACGTCCCGCGTGACGACGCTGCCCGCCCCGACCAGCGCCCCTGCGCCGATGGTCACGAGCGGCAATATCGTGGCGTTGACCCCGATCTGCGCCCCCTTTTTGATTGTCGGCCCCTTCATGCACTCCCGGGAATGGGCGCAGCCCGGATGGAGATCGTTGGCGATCATGACGCCCGGCGCCAGAAACACGTCGTCCTCCAAGATCGTGAATTGGGCCACGTAGACGTTGTGGTGGATCTTGACCCGGTGGCCGATCGTGCAGCCGTAGTCGACCGCGGAATTCGACCACAGCGAAAAATCGTCTCCGATGGCGTTTTCTTCCCGGATGATGGCGTTGTGGCCGACGTTGAGGCGCGCGCCGATCTGGGATCCGGCATAGATCACCGAACCCGACCGGACGACGGCTCCGGGTCCGATCCGCAAGTTCAATCGGGCGATGCGGCGCTCGGGCAGGCAACCGATCCGCGCCGAATCGGCGCAGTCGATGTCGCTCGCGATCTGGAGCAGGTCGCCGTCGACGATCCCTGTTCTGTCCTTCACCCTGATTTCCTCGTTTCTTCGCGGAACCCTGCCGGCGGCGGCGAAAAACGGCCCGCCGCGGCGGCCGAACCGCCATTTCGATCTCGGAAAGTATGCAAGAGGGAGCAACGCCCTGTCAATCAAGGACCGATTGCGGGCACGGAACGGATTTGCCTTTATGTGGCGCGGCGTTTTTGATTGATTGAGCCGGAGATGCACCGCTCCCCGTCTATCCTCACCAATCTGGCCTTCCAGCAGAGCCGAATCTGGCAAGAAGCGGTCGCCACCATCTGCCGGCCCGGCGAATCGCCGGATCGTCTGGGCGCTTTGCGGCAGGGAATCCGGCTCCTGCTCCGGCGGCGGCGTTTCGACGTGGTCGTGACGATGGGCCCGCGCCCTTCCCTGGCGTATGGCCTGCTCTGCGGACTTCTCCGCCGGCCCGCCCGGCACGTCATGACCGAGGTGTTTCTGGACGAAGCCCGTCCCGCTTGCCCGTCTTGGCGCCTCAAAACGGCCTTGTTCCGCTGGGTGGCCCAGCGCGCGCTGGGCATCTTGACGAACAGCACGGCCGAGGTGGGGCTCATCGCCGAGCGGTTCGGGATCCCCGCGGCCAACCTGCGTTTCGTTCCGATGTATACCACGCTCCCCCAGCCCGGCAGGCGGGAACCAAACGACGGCAGCGTCGTTTCCATCGGACGCACGCGGCGCGATCTGGACGTTTTGGTCGCGGCGGCGCGGCGGATTTCCGCCCGCGTCGTCGTGGTGGCCGGCCGGCGGGAAACTTTACCCGCCGATTTGCCGCCCAACGTGGAGGTGTTCCGCGAAATCCCGCTCGCCCAAACCCATGAACTGCTGGCCCAGGCGGCCGTGGCCGTGGCGCCTTTGCTGCCGGCGGAAAGATCCACCGGCCAAGTCTTCATCTTCGAGGCCATCGCCATGGGCAAACCCGTGGTCGCGACCCGGAGCATCGGTACCGTCGACTACATCCGCGACGGCGAGAACGGCGTGCTGGTCGAACCGGGCGACGCCGCCGCCCTGGCCGATGCCGTCGAACGGCTGCTCCGCGATCCCGCCCTGGCCCGGCGCCTGGCGACGAACGCGCTGGACGAATGCCTGTCTTCCTGGCTGCCGGACCATCATGCCCAGCGAATGCTCACGGCCATCGGCGAGCTGTGGTCGGCCAGCCGCGCGGCAAGGAATTCACCGGCGCCATGACGACGGCCGCCTCAACCGTAAAGCGACTGGCCGGCTGGATCCAGACCTGCGGCGTCTTTTTCATGGCCGCGGGCCTGCTGCTGGCATGGAGCGCCGCCGGCTTCGTTTTTCTCCGCGGCTGGTCCCATTTTTCCCCGTGGGTCTTCGCCGGCTTTTTCGCCTATGCGCCCGTCGCCGGCTTCGCCGTCTTCGCCTTGCGCTGGATCGACTGGAAGGGCGGCACCAAGCTCTTTTTGCCGATCTTGCTGGGCGCATCTCTCGCCATCCAGATCGGCGTCGTCGTTTCGACGAATCCCGACTGGACCGGCAGCATCGATGCCGGACTCTTCCGGCATTTTCTGGATCGCCTCGCCGAAAAAGGCTATGCGCCCGAAACCCTCCAGAAGCTCAGCCGGTTTTACGATTATCCGCTGTGGACGCGACGCGCGGCCCCGCTGCATTTGGTCCTGCGGATCTGGAGCGGCCCCCATTTCGTCCGCGCCATGCAGGCGACTCAGGCTCTGCTGCTGACGCTGTCGCTGGCCTTGACCTGGCGCTTGGCGTTCCTGTTGTTCGGGCGCCGGGTCGCCTTCTGGGCAAGTTCCCTGCAGTTCGTCATGCCGTACCAATGGATGGCCTGCCTGGACATGAACCACCACGTCACCGGCGTTTTCTATTATCTCTGCGCCTTGTGGATCTTGGCGGAATGGTTCCGCCCCCGCCCCCCCGCCGGGTGGCGGACCTGGGGCTTGGCCCTCGGCGCAGGCCTTTTGCTGCCGCTGATGGGCTTGGGCGGCTACATGGACAAAATCTACGCCGTCTCCGTTTTCTTGACCTTGGCGTTCCTCCGCATCGGCGGAAAACTGAATGCCCGGCAAACGCTCCGCGCGACCATCGGCCTGCTGGTGTGGCCCGTGTTGGCCGGCGCCATCCTCTTGGCGCCCTTGGCCCGGCGCATCGACGAAAGCAACATGCACCGGCTCGCTTCGCCCTTGGGCTACGTCGGCAGCGGCTGGGCGCCGGAAAGCGGCGGGGAATATTCCGGCACCTGCGTCCAGCTCGACGTCCTGACCCCGCTCGAAAACAAGAATTCCGCGCTCGGTTCCCTGCTGGCCTCGCACGCCGCGTACCGTCCCGAGGCCATCGCGTTCCGCCTGTTGCCCGCCAAAATCGTCAAATTCTTCCTCTTGGGATACGCGTCCGGCTCCGAAGAACTGCTGGCCCAGAACGACGCCCGCGCGGCGGCGGATCTGGCCAAGGGCGCCCGCACCGCTTTTTTGCTCGGCGCGCTGCCCCTCATGGCGTGGGGCGCGATGCTGCTGTTGCCCCTGCTGGGAGGGCTGAAACGGTTTTACTTCATCCTGCCCTGCGTGCTCTTCAGCGGCGGCATCGTCGCGCTGTGGGAAATCTCCCCGCGCTACTCCGGATACGTCCAGCCCTTCCTGTTCATGCTAGCCGCCCTGCCCCTGGCGTGGACGTCCCGGCGGCAACGCCTGCTGCGGGCGGCGAGACGGCCCGCCCTCGCGGCGTTTATCACGTGCTTCGCGGCGTTCGCCCTCGCGGTCGGAGGCCTCTACGGGGCGCGGCCATGGCTCCGGCGGCAGGCGTTCGAGGACGTGCGGAAATGGACCGTTGCAAACGGACGGGAAAAAGCCGTTTCTCCAGCGCGGGCGCCGCTCGAACTCCTCCTGCTTCCCGACGGCGAGAGCGGAAACCCGATTTGGGGACCGGTCCAATTCCCTCCGGCCCCCGACCGGCCGGGACAAATGCGTTTCTATGCGCTGGCGGACGACGATTCGCCCCGGCCTCCTCCGGGCGCTCGGTTGGTGACGGACTACGCAACGGCCGACGGACGACTCGTCCAGACGAATTCTTTCCCCGGGTTCGTGCAATTCGACTACCCCCCCGGCCTGGCGGGATCCTTGACGTGGCGAACCATTCCCCCGCTGCCGACCCCGCTCCGGATCGGCTACGTTTCTTTTGCGGACGGAAAGCGCTGAGTTCCTTTCTCGTTTTCTGCTATTGCCCGTCTGGCGGCCTTTGGATAGAGTGACCCCCTTTGAACGACGTGGCGGAACGCCCGCCGAAGACCGCAGAGGAGAGCGCCAGATGGAACAGATCAAACTCGGCCTGCCGAAGGGCAGCTTGCAGGACAGCACGTTCGCGTTGATGAGGAAAGCCGGCTGGAATTTCAAGGTCGGCTCCCGGTCCTACGTGCCCACGGTGGACGACCCCGCCATCGCCGCGCGCCTCATCCGTCCCCAGGAAATCGCCCGCTACGTCGAGCTCGGCCTGCTCGATGCCGGCCTCACCGGCTACGACTGGATCTACGAAAACGGCGCCGACGTCGTCGAAGTCGCCGAACTGTGCTACTCCAAGGCCACGAGCAATCCCGTCCGCTGGGTGGTCGCCGTCCCCAACGATTCCCCCATCCAGAGCGCGCAGGACCTCCAAGGCAAGCGCATCGCCACCGAAGCCGTCGGCCTCACCAAACGCTATCTCGCCGACCACGGCGTCACCGCCGAGATCGAATTCTCCTGGGGCGCCACGGAAGTCAAGGCCCCCGAGCTCGTCGACGCCATCGTCGAACTCACGGAAACCGGCTCCTCCCTGCGCGCCAACCAGCTGCGCATCGTGGACACGGTCCTGACCTCCACCACCCGCCTCATCGCCAACAAGGATGCGTGGGCGAACCAGGAAAAGCGGGCCAAAATCGAGCAAATGGCCATGCTGCTCATCGGCGCGCTCAACGCCGAAAACAAGGTGCTGATCAAGATGAACGCCAAGAAGGGCGACGTCGCCTCCATCTGCGGCGTGCTGCCGGCCCTGCACGCCCCCACCGTCAATCCGCTCGGCGATCCGAGCTGGGTCGCCATCGAAACCGTCGTGGACGAATCCATCGTCCGCGAGATCATTCCGCAGCTCAAGGCCGCCGGCGCCTCCGGCATTATTGAACTTGCATTGAACAAAGTAGTGCCGTAAAACCGTCCGGCATCGTTATATCAGGAGGATGAAAGCATGGGTTCCGTCAAAAAGAAACGCCGCTTGAAGATGGCCAAGCACAAACGCCGTAAACGTCTGCGCGCCGACCGTCACAAGAAGAAATAGGGGGAGCGCCCCGACAACGGGCACGCCATCATGCGCGGCTTTGGCCAATGGCGGTTTTTGCTCGGCCTCGCTCTCTTCGGCGTCGCGGCCGGATGCCGCTCGCTGCCTAGCCCTTCGTCCTTGCTGGACGGAGGGCTCGTTTCGTCTCCCGATTCGCTCCCGCCGGACCAGGCCCAGGCCGCGCAGGCCCACGCCCTCTATTCGATCGGCATCCACCACGAACTCGCCGACGAATACGCCTTGGCGTACGACGCCTATCGGAAAGCCGCCGCGCTCGATTCCGGCAACGAACGGCTCGTGCTGCGCATGGCGTCCACCCTCGTGCTCCAGCGCAAGACCGAAGAAGCCCTGCGGACCGTCGAGGAATTCCTCCAGCGCCATCCGGATTCCGAAAGCGCGCTGCTGTGGCTCGCCACCTTCTACGGCAGCACGGGCGACCGGGACCGCGTCGTCGAGCTCTTCCGCCAAATGACGCGCCGGTTCCCGGCCAAGCCTCTCGGCTGGCTGCAGCTGGCCTCCGCCACGGCCCGCGCCGGCGACACCAACGCCGTCGAGAAAATCCTCCAGGAAGGCCTGGCCAAGGCCAAGCCGCCCACCGCCCTTCGGCAGGAACTCGTCCGCATCCAGCTCGCGCGCCTGCAGGCGGCCACGGATCCCGGCGCGCAACAGGAAGCCCGCCGCCAGGCCATCGCCCTCTTGCGGCAAGTGGCCGAGGAAATTCCCGGCGATACCGACACGCTCTATGCCTTGGGCGACTTGCTCGCGAACGACGGCCAGCTCGAAGAAGCCATCCGCACCTACGAGAAGATCGCGCGGATCCAGCCCGGCGAGCAGCAGGTCAAATCGCGCCTCGCCAAGACGTTCCTGGCCATGGACGACCAGCCCAAGGCCATCGCCGTCCTCGAAACCCTGGCCCAAAAACAAAAAGACGACGTCGACGTCCACTATTACCTCGCCGAACTCTATCTGCAGGCCGGCGATTTCACCAACGCCCTCGCCCACTTCCGCATCGCGGCCGACGCCTCTCCCGGCGACCCCGCCCCGTGGATCAAGCTCGCCGCCCTCCAGAGCGAAACGAACGAAGACCAGGCCGTCGCCACGCTGACCGAAGCGCTCGAGAACATGCCCGCCAACCCCAAGATCCTCGAGGTCTTCGCTCTCGTCCGCATGCAGCAGAAGCGGTTCAGCGAAGCCGCCGCCCTTTTGCAGCAGGTCTACGACGCCACGATCGCGAAGGATCCCGAGGCCCTTCCCTCCCACCTCTTCTACTACAACTACGCCGTCGCCTGCACCCATCTGCGCCGCACCAAGGACGCGGCCCGCTGGCTCCACGGCGCCGTCGAGCAGGAACCCGCCCTCCTGGACCTCTACATGCAGCGCATCCTGACCGGCACCAAAACCCTCCAGAAAAGCGCCGTCGCCGTGCTCCGCGCCCTTGCGGACATCCCCAGCACCGAATCCGCCGCCATCCGCGCCCACCTGGCCAATCTGTATCTCGCGCAGGACAAGCCCGCTTCCGCCGTCCGGGAATTCGAGGCCGCCGCAGCCATCGTCGCGAACGAACCTTTGCAGGCCGCCGTGCTCAGTCCCCGCTTCTATTTTTGGTTCGGCGTCGCTCTCGACCAAACCAAGCACACGGAACGCGCCATCGAGATGTTCGAGACCTGCCTCGCGAACGATCCGGAATTCGCCGACGCCCTCAACTACCTCGCCTATCTTTGGGCCGTGCGCGGCGAACGCCTCGACGAAGCCCTGCGCCACGCCCAGACCGCCCTCTCCCTCGATCCCCAGAACTCCGCTTATCTCGACACCCTCGGCTGGATCTACTACCAGCAGGGCCGCTACGAAGAAGCGCTCTCGTTCCTCCGGCAGGCCGACGCTCTCCGTCCCAACGATCCCGAAATCCTCGACCACATCGAGAAGACGGTGGAAAAACTCGGGACCGCGGCCCCCTGAACCGTCGCTCGTGAACTTCCCGGCTGTCCACTTGATGATTGGATGTTGAATATTGGACATTGGATATTGAGATTTTCGCCCCGCCTTGCCACCACGGCCCCCGCCCGCTAATCTCTCCTCCATGCGCGCGCCCCGCAAAGCCTACATTCTCGCCGCCGGTCTCGGCACGCGCCTGCGTCCCCTCACGCTCGAAACCCCCAAGCCCATGCTCCCTCTCTGGGACCGGCCCATGCTCGCCCGCAGCCTGGAAATGCTCGCGGCCTGGGGCGTCCGCGACGTCCTGATCAATCTCCACCACGCTCCCGGCCCCATCCTGCGCTATCTCGCCGGCCAGCCGTTTCCGCAACTGCGCATTTCCGCCGTGTTCGAACCCGTCATTCTCGGCACCGGCGGCGCCCTGCGCAACGCACGGTGGTTCGTCGACCAACCGTTCTGGCTCCTCAACGCCGACGTCGCCGCCGATCTCGATCCCGCGCCGCTGCTCCGCGCCTGGCGCGAACGGAAACCCCTCGCCGCCTGCTGGCTCACCGAAGACGCCGGCCCCAAAACCGTGCGCTGCGAACAAGGCGTCATCCGGAATTTCCACGACCCGCGCCAAGGCCACGCCACCTTTTGCGGGCTGCAACTGCTCGACAAGCGCATCCTGCCGTTCATCGCCCCGGACGGTTTCGACACGATCATCGCCGCCTACCGCCGCGCGCAAAAACGGGGCCACCGCATCGCCGGCGTCTTCGTCCCCGGCTCGTTCTGGGCGGACATCGGCACCCCCGCCCAATACGTCCAGGCCCACCGCGACGTCGCCGCGCGCGTCGGCCGCGCCGGACAGAACTTCGTCCTGCCGGCGGCCGCCGTTCTCGCTCCGCGCGAACGCACGTTGCTGCGCGCGGCGGAATCCCTGCCGGTCGAAGTTCTGCCGCCCCGCGGTTCGAGCCGCGAGTTCTTCCACCTGCACGGCGAACCCGGTCCGTCGGCAATTGTTTGCAAACAATTGCAATCGGGCGGCGTCCTCATCCGCTGGTCGCCCGAGCGGCCCGACAACCGGCTCTATGCCCGCCACACGCGGTTTCTGGCCTCCCTCGGCATTCCCGTCCCCCGCCTGCTGCTCGATGCCCCGCGCGATCATTTCCTCGCCATCGAAGATCTCGGCCCCAAAACTCTCGAAACCCGCCTGCCGCGCCTGAGGGTCGCCGGCACCCGCCGGATCTATCGCCGTTTGCTCGATGTCCTCCTGCGGATGCACCGCCACGGCCTCCCCGCCGCGCGCAAGGCCCGCCTGCCCCTCATGCCCGGCTTCGACGCCAAGCTCTACGCCTGGGAACACGCCTATTTCATCGACCACGTCCTGCGCGAACGCCTGCGCCTTCCGGACAAGCAGATCGCGGCCGTCGCCGCCGAACTGCGCTCCGTCGCGCGCCTGCTCGCCGCTTCCCCGCAGGCCTTGATCCATCGCGACCTGCAATCGAGCAACGTCCTGTTTCGCGGTTCGCAACCCGTATGGATCGATTACCAGGGCATGCGCCGCGGCCCGGCCGCCTACGACCTGGCCAGTCTGCTCTGCGATCCCTACGCCGATCTCCCCGCCCCCCTTCAGCAAAGCCTCCTGCGCCAGTATGCCCGCCGCCACCCTCAAGGCGCGGCCATCGCGGCGGCATTTCCCGCCGCCGCCATCCAACGCTTGTGCCAAGCCCTCGGCGCCTACGCCGTGCTCTCGCAAAAACCCGGCATGGCGCATTTCGCGCGGCATATCCCCGTCGCCGCCCGCCAGTTGCTCCGCGCCCTCCGCGCGCACCCCCTGCCCGCGCTCGCCGCCGCCGCCCGCCGGCTCGCGCGCGGCTGACCTAGACCTGCGCGAACAGCACGACGTCGTTCCGGCCGTACTTCTGCGCGCATTTCGGACAGGTCGTGTAGAAGAACAGAAACCGCCGGACGGTCTTTCCCCGGTTCGCCACCCGGCGCTTCAGATCCGCGATCCACTTCGGGATGTCGCGATACGACCCTTCGTAGGCCTGCGCCAGAAACGTCCCCGCGATCGTCGCCATGGTCAGGCCGGGCACGTCTTTGGCCACCTCCAGATACAGATCCGATCCCCAGAGCGAATTCTCATCCGACAGCACGAGCATGTTCGGCGATTCCGCGCCGGCCGCCCGGATCGCCGCCATGTTGCGAACCATCACCGCGCCGAAGTTCAGCGGAATGCGCAGGAAGCTGCGCACGCGGTCCTTCGCGAATTTCTTCCCGTCGAGCGTGATCCACCGTTCCTGCCACGGGGCCGGATCGAACTTCGGACAGCATTCTTTTTCGTCGTTCATGGTCCGCTCCCGCTAGATTTTCCGGTACGTCGTCGGCTGGAAGTTGTCCGCCATCGTCCAGGTCGCGGCCGCGCAGTCCGCCACGCGGAACACGTGCAGCAGGCCGTAGCCGTGTTGCGCGACCCACGGCTGCATGAACGGGCGCGCCGCCACGATCTCTTTCTTCAGGTCCAAATCGTCCACGACCTGCACCGTGCCCGACACCCGGATCTGCAAATCGGGACTGTTGAAGCACGCCTCCGCCGGCGCGCCGTTCTGCACCTGCTTGGCCAGCGCCTTGCCGGTGCCCGTATGGAACAGCAGTCCCTGCTCGTCGGCCCGGTACATCATCATGCCGCGGACTCGCGGCTTGCCGTCTTCCAGCGTCGCCAAATGGCACAGGGGGTGTTCGTTGAGAAAGGTCCGGATCTCGGCGTTCGTCATGGAAATCTCCTTGGTTGCGGATCGAATCCTACGCCCGCCCCTTTCGCCCCGCCAAGCCTTTCTTCGCCCCCCCGCCGGGAATCGCAGTTCATGTCCGACGTCCCGGTTTTCCACGCTACGTAAAAACTTTTGGGGATTTTTCCACGCTACGTAAAAACTTCGATGGATTTTTCCACAGTGTGGAAAAATATTTTCCACGGCGTGGAAAAACCGCAGGCCGCGATTCCCCGCCTCGGGGACTCAGGCCGTTCCGAACGCCTCGCGCAACCGCTTGCGCAGCGTCGTGTTGCGGCGGCCGGCTTCGGCGTTGCGCACCGCGAGTCCCACGGCCTTTTCCGTGCCGACGAGCACCACCAGCTTCTTGCCGCGCGTGATCCCCGTGTAGAGCAGGTTGCGCTGCAGCATGACGTAGTGCTGCGTGTGCAGCGGCAGCACCACGCACGGATATTCGCTGCCCTGGCTCTTGTGCACCGTCACCGCGTAGGCCGGCGTCAGCTCGTCCAGTTCCTGGAAATCGTAGGCCACCTTGCGGTCGTCGAAGCGCACGACGAGTTCCTGCTCGTCCAGGTCCACCTTCACGACCAGGCCGATGTCGCCGTTGAAGACGTCCTTGTCGTAGTCGTTCTCCGTCTGCATGACGCGGTCGCCTTCGCGGAACTTCCACCCGAAGCGCTCGACGTCGGTCCCGCGCGGATTAAGCGCGGCCTGCATCGCCGCGTTCAGGTTGCGCGCGCCCAGCTCGCCCTTTTGCATCGGCGTCAAGATCTGCACGTCGTTCATCGGGTCGAACCGAAACCGCCGCGGAATGGCCTCGCACACCAGCTTGCGGATCAGCTCCACGCCGCGCTCCGGCGTTTCCGCCTTCACGAAGAAGAAATCCCCGCCGCCGGCCATGCTGTCGTCCTTGTCCGGCAGTTCGGGCATCTGGCCCGAATTGACCCGGTGCGCGTTGCGAACGATCCGGCTGCCCGCGTCCTGGCGGAAGATTTCCGTCAGGCGGTAGACCGGCAGCGTGCCGGATTCGATGATGTCGCGCAAAACGCAGCCGGGGCCCACGGACGGCAGCTGGTCGACGTCGCCCACCAGCACCAGCAGCCCGTTCCGCGGTACCGCGCGGAAAAGATGCACGGCGAGCTGGACGTCGATCATGCTCGTTTCGTCCACGATCAGCGCATCGGTTTCGAGCGGGTTGCGCACGTCGTGGCGGAACTTGCCGGTACCCGGCTCGAAGGCCAGCATCCGGTGGATGGTCTTGGCTTCCATCCCGGACAGCTCCGCCAGGCGCTTGGCCGCGCGGCCCGTCGGCGCGCACAGCATCAGGCGCAGCTTTTTCGCCGCGAGGACTTTCACCAACGAGCGCACGAGCGTGGTCTTGCCCACCCCCGGCCCGCCCGTGATCACCAGCACCTTGTGGCGGAACGCCCCGAAAAAGGCCTGCTTCTGCCCCTCGGCCAGCGTCATGCCAAGCTGCTTCTGCACCCACTCCGCGGCCGCCGGCAAATCGATTTTCGGGCACGGATGCGCCCCCTGGGCGATCTCCGCCAGGCGCCCCGCCACCTCGCGCTCGTCGCGATCCAGCACGGCCAGATACACCCACGGCTCGTTGTCCTCGCCGCTGCCGACGGTCAGCGCGCCGTTCTCTATTTCGGTCCGCAGCGCTTCTTCCATCGTCCCGAGCGGAATGCCCAGCATCTCCGCGGACTTGGCCAGCAGATCGTCGCGCGGATAGGCGCAGTGCCCCTGGTTCGACAGCTCCAGCAGGACGTAGGTCAGCCCCGCCCGCGCCCGCAGCACGGATTCCTTCTCGATCCCGAGCTTTTCCGCGATCTGGTCGGCGATCTTGAATCCGATGCCGTGGATGTCGCGCGCGAGGCAGTACGGATCCAGGCGCACCTTGGCGATGGCCTGGTCGCCGTAGACCTTGTAGATGCGGAACGCGCGGCCCGTGCTCACGCCGTTCGCGAACAAAAAGCTCATGATCTCGCGGATGGTCTTCTGCGCCTTCCACGATTCCTTGATCTGCTGGCGGCGCAGCTTCCCGATGCCGTCCACCCGTTCCAGTTCCGCCGAGCGGTTTTCGATGACGTCCAGCACGCCCAGGCCGAACGCGTCCACCAGCTTCTTCGCGTAGACCGGCCCGATGCCCTTGATGAGCCCCGAACCGAGGAATTTTTCGATGCCTTCGAGGGAATCGGGCACGACGGCCTCGAGGTGTTCGGCCAGGAACTGCCGGCCGTGCTTGCGGTCGATGTTCCACTTGCCCCGGGCCTTGATCCATTCCCCCACGTTGATCCGCGGCACTTTGCCGACCACGGCGACGGTCTCGCGGAAACCCCGCGCCTTCACCTTCAGGACGCAGAACCCCGTTTCCTCGCTGTGGAACGTGATCAGCTCGACCAGCCCCTCGAGCGCTTCTTCTTTCGCCGGATCTGGAACCGACGTCCTGCGCGCGCCCTGTTCCCCGCTTCCGCGCATGGCGCCCCGGAACCTAGCCCACCTTGATCTGGGCGAAGCCGCGCTTGCCGCTGCGGATGACGACGCCGTCCCGCGGTTCGATCTCCAGGCGGAAATCGGCCACCTTGTCGTCGCCGATCTTCACGGCGCCGGCCTGCACCAGGCGGCGGGCTTCGCTCGTGCTCGGCGCCAGCCCGGCCTTGACCATCAGGTTCAGGATGCCGATCTTTTCCGCGGGCACAACCACTTCGGGAATGTCCGCCGGCAGCTGGTTCTGCGAAAACACGCGCGCGAATTCCGCGCTGGCCTCGGCGCCGGCGGCGTCTCCGTGGAACTTCGCCACGATGCGCCGGCCGAGTTCGTCCTTCACGTCGCGCGGATGCCGCGCGCCCGAAGCCACCGCCGCCTTCAGGACCGCGATCTCTTCTTCCGGCAGGCACAGCACGAGCGAGAAATAGCGCCACATCAGGTCGTCGCTCACGCTCATCGTCTTGCCGAAGGTATCCTTCGGCGTGTCGTTGACGGCGATGTAGTTGCCGAGGCTCTTGCTCATCTTGTTGACGCCGTCGAGGCCTTCCAGCAGCGGCATCGTCAGTACGATCTGCGGCTCCTGGCCGTGGACCTTCTGGATCTCGCGGCCGAGCAGCAGGTTGAAGAGCTGGTCGGTGCCGCCGATCTCGACGTCCGCCCGCACCATCACGGAATCGTACGCCTGCACCAGCGGATACAGGAATTCCACCAGCGAGATCGGCTGGTTCGCCGCGTAGCGCTTGGAGAAATCGTCGCGCGCCAGCAGCTGCGCCACCGTCACGTGCGCGCTCAGCCGGATCACCTTGTCGAACGTCATCGGCCCGAACCATTCGGAGTTGAAGTGCACTTCGGTGCGCGCCGGGTCCAGGATCTTGAACATCTGGTCCTGATAGCTCTTGGCGTTCTCCAGCACCTGCTCGCGGGAAAGCTGGGGACGCGTCGCGGACTTGCCCGACGGATCGCCGATCATGCCCGTGAAGTCGCCGATGATGAAGACCACCGTATGGCCGCAGTCCTGGAAATCGCGAAGCTTGTTCAGCGCCACGCAATGGCCCAGGTGCAGATCCGGCGCCGACGGATCCGCACCCATCTTGATGCGCAACGGCTTGTTCTCCGCGATGGACTTCGCCAAGCGGGTTTTCAGTTCTTCCGCGCTGTGGAGATCCACCCGGCGCGCGGTGATTTTCGCGAATTGCTGTTCGAGCGTCATCATGGGGCGGCTACTCGACTTCCACGTTCCAGCCGTGCGCGTCCGGCAGCTCGCCGTACTGGATGCCCTGCACCGCGCTGTACAGCTTCTGCAGCACCGGGCCGCAGCCGGTTTCGGGACCGGTCTTGTAGACCTTCCCCGCCCGTTCGATCTGGCACACCGGCGTCACCACCACGGCGGTGCCGCACGCGGCCACTTCGGCAAAGTTCGTCACTTCGTCGAACGCCACGGGCCGCACCTCCACCGGGATGCCGGCGTCCTTGGCCAGCTGCTGCAGCGTCAGGTTCGTGATGCTGGGCAGGATGGACGGGGACTTCGTCGTCACGTAGGTGCCGTCTTTGGTGATCGCCAGGAAGTTGCTCGTCGCAAACTCGTCGATCCACTTGTGCTCCTTGGCGTCGAGATAGAGCTCCACGGGGTAGCCCATCTTCTTCGCCAACTGATGCGGATAGAGTCCGGCGACGTAGTTGCCGCCGATCTTGATGTTCCCGGTGCCCTGGGGCGCCGCGCGGTCGTACTCGTCGAACACGACGGCTTTCACCGCCTGCAGGCCGCCCTTGTAGTAGGCGCCCACGGGCGTCACCAGCACCAGGAACGTGTATTCGTCCGCCGGGGCCACGCCGATCTGTTCGCCGCTGCCGAACAGCAGCGGCCGCACGTACATCGAGCCACCCGTTCCGTAGGGCGGCACGAACTCGAGATTGGCCTTCACCACGCGCTTGCACGCGTCCACGAACATCTCCGTCGGCACTTCGGCCATGCAAGTCCGCCGCGCCGTGGCTTGCATCCGCTTCGCGTTTTCTTCCGGCCGAAACAGGCTCACCTGGCCGTCCTTGCGCCGGAAGGCCTTGAGCCCCTCGAACGCCGCCTGGCCGTAGTGCAGCGCCGTCGCGGCGATATGGATCGGCATATAGGGCGACGTCACCAGTTCGCCGCCGTCCCATTTGCCGTCTTTCCACACGTAGCGCACGTGGCAGTTCGTGTCCATGTACGCAAAACCCAGGCTCTTCCAGTCGATGTTCTTCATGTCCGTATTCCTCTCAAAATCCTCTCAGGCTCCGCGCCGTCGCGGGGCTCGTCAGCAAATCCTGCGCCACGCGGCGCGCGATCGCCTCGATCTCGTCGTCCGACAAGATGCCGGCCGCGGCGGCCGCCGACGCCGGGGCCGCCGACACGCCGCTGGGCTTGACGTTGGCGGGCACGCCCATGGCCGCCGCCTGGCACATCGTCACCGCCGCCACGCCGACGATGTCGTCGGCGCTGCAGCCGCGCGACAGGTCGTTCAGCGGCTTGGCCAAACCCTGCAGGATCGGGCCCAGCGCGATCGCGCCTCCCAGCCGTTCTACCAGCTTCACCGAAATGTTGCCGGCCTGCAGGTCGGGGAACACCAGGATGTTGGCCGCGCCCTTCAACGGACTGTCCGGCGCCTTCTGCGCCGCCACGTGCGGCACGATCGCCGCATCCGTCTGCAATTCGCCGTCCACCACCATCTCGGGGTCGAACTTCGCGGCCAGCCCTTTCGCGATCTGGGTGGCCTTGGCCACCTTGTCCACCAGCTCGTGCTTGGCGCTGCCGCGCGTCGAAAAGCTCAGCATCGCGACCCGCGGCGGCGTGCCGATCAGCGCCCGGTGCGTCTGGGCCGTCGACATCGCGATTTCCGCGAGCTGTTCCGCCGTCGGATTCGGGTTCACGCCGCAATCCGCGAACAGCATCGTGTTCTCGCCCGCGATCGTCGGCGCCTTCAGCCGCAACAAAAAGCAGCTGCTGGCGGTCTGGATGCCCGGCGCCGTGCCCACGCAGTGGAACGCCGCCCGCAGCATGTCCGGCGTCGAAGCGATGCTGCCGGCCACCATGCCCGAGGCATAGCCCGTCTCGATCATGATGGCGCCGACGTACAGGCGGCTCTTCATGGCTTGGCGAGCCTGTTCCTCGGTCATGCCCTTGGCGGCCCGCTTGCGATGGTAGGCCGCCACCAGCTCGTCGAAACAAGGCGGAGCCGTCGGATCGATGACCTCGAAGCCGGACGACGTCACGCCCGCGGCCGCGCAAGCCTGCTGCGCTTCGGCCGGCGTGGCCAGCACGGACACGCGCGCGAACCCGCGGCGCGCGATTTCCGCCGCCGCCTTCATCACGCGCGGGTCCTGGCCTTCCGGCAACACCACGCTGCCGCCGTATCTTTTGGCACGCTGGATCAACAATTCCATAAAGGCGGCATGCTAATCTTCCCTCCGCGCCCCGTCCAGCAAAACCAGCCAATCCCCCCGTCCCGCCAGCGGGTTACTTCAATTCGTCCAGCAGCGCCAGCAAGGCGTTCCGGCTGGCGGCGGCACCGTAGCGCTCTACGCACCGCGCGCGCGCCCGCTCGCCCATCTCGCGCGCGGCCGGCGGATCGGTAAAAATCGCCTCCAACGCCTGCGCCACGGCGTCCGGACGCCCCGGCGCAACCAGATGGCCGCAATCCGCCAGCACTTCCGGCAGATCGGACACGGCGCTGGCTACGATCGGCTTGCCCATCGCCATGGCTTCGAACACCTTGCACGGCATCTGACTGCGCGCCATCACGCCGTCGGTCAGCGGCACGATCAGCGCGTCGCCCAAGCCCAAATAGAGCGGCATGTCGCGATGGATCCGCTGCGTGCTCGCGGCATCCGTCGCCGGGCACCGGATGAATCGGCCGTACTCGGGATGATGCATCAGTTCGCGCACATAGTCGTCCTGCGGGCCGAGAATCAGAATCCGCGCCGCCACTCCTTCCAGACGCGCCAGGGCCGCGGCATACGCTTCGAGCCCTTTGTGCGGCCGCGCCACGCCGCCGAACACCAACAGCTTTTCATCCTGCAAGCCCAATTCATGCTTCAGCGCCGCGACCGCCGCCGGATCCTGCGGCCGGAACCGGTCCGTATCCACGCCCACATGGAATATCCGGCAACCGAACTTGCGTTCGAGGAAACGCGTGGTACCCAGCCGCACGTCGCACTTCGGCAAGAGCCGCTCCACCCGCGGCACGTAGACGTCGTCGCCGGGATGCATCCAGTCCCGGCTCCAATGCCCCAGCCGTTCGCCGAAGCTCCACGAGGCGGACGTCGCGCCGTCCCATTCGTCCAGATACGCCACCACGCGGCAGCCCCGCTCCCGCTTGGCGCGCAGCGCCGCCGGCAAGGTGGTGCCGAACGCCTTCATCGAGATGACGACGTCGCCCCGGATCGCGCGAGACAACTTGCGGACTTCGCGGAAATACTCCGGAAAGCGATAGATCTTCGGACAGTCCACGGCGCGATAGGCGAATTCGCCGGAATACATCGCGTTGGCCCCGCCCCACAGGCGCGGACCGACGATTTCGACTTCGTGTTCGCCGACGATGTACTTCGCGAAGCGCGCGGCGATGCCGACGATGGGCCAGCCCAGATCCGGCACGAGAAACGTCACCTTCACGACGGCTTCTCCCGCAGGGCCTGCGCCAGCGCCCGACCGCCCGCGAAGGCGCGATCGGACCAGATGTATTCCCAAGAACCAAACAAGCCGGTCGTCTCGATGCCGCGGCCGCGCAGCCAATCGCGCACGTGCCGAACCGCCGCCGCGCGGTCCAGATCGGAGACCACGTAGGAGCGCGAATAGTGCCGGATTTCCGCGGCTATCACCGCGGACGCCGGGAATTTCAGCAGCCGGCCCAGATCGGCCATGGCTTTCTCCAGCAGCGCCTCCTCGTTTGGCCGTGCCGACTGCGGCAGGAAGACTTCGGCCTGGATGGGTGTCCGGCCAATGCACTCGCCCGACAACGAAAACGGGAACGAGACGCGCGATATTTCGATGTCCGGATCGTAGACGTAGAACCAGTTCGCCGGGCTCAGGGTTTCGCGCTCCACGACGAGGTTCACGCAGTACTGCCGCAAAGCGCGCAGTTTCGCCGCCGCCGCGCGCACGTCGGCCGTGGCGTCGGGAATCATCTCGGCCAGTTCCGGCAGCGGGATCGTCGAAACAAGCGCGTCGTAGCCTTCTTCCGTCCCGTCCGCGAACGTCACGGTCCGTTGGGCGGCATCCACCCGCGCGGCCCGCTTGTTCAGGCGCACGTCCACGCCGTCGGCCAGATGCGCCAGCATCGCGAAGAATCCGCCGCGGCGCGGATAGCGGAACGTGCGGAACACCGCCTGTTTTTCCTCCACGGCCCCCTGGGCGCCGGCGACGATGTTCGCCACCTGCGACGGCAACAGGCGTCCGCCCAGCCAATCGGTCGCCAGTTCGGCCATCGGCACGTGCCAATATTTCGCCGTGTAGAGGCGATAGAAGTTTTCGAGCAGGAAATCGCCGTACTGGAACCGGCACCATTCCTCGTAGTTTTTCGGCTCGCGCCCGCGGTATTTCTCCTGCGCCGCGAGGAAATCCGCCAGCGCGGCCTCGCGGTCGGCTTTCGGCAGATCGAACAGATGGTTCTGAACGGGATAGGCGAACCAGCGGCCCGCCTTGTGGTTCAGCACGGTGCTTTTCGTCATCTCGTGCAGCGGCGCCGCCGCGGTCACGAGTTTCAGCCAGGTTTCGTCCTGCGAATGGCAAATGTGCGCGCCGCGGTCGAACCAGGCTCCGCCGAATTCGTGCGACCGCGCATGCCCGCCGGGCTCGCCGTCGGCCTCGAACACCCGGCAGCCCGGCCAATGCCGCGCAAAACCCAGTCCGGCCAGCCCCGCCCCCAATACGACCACGTGGCGCTCGCTCATGGAACCGTCTCCTGGCACAACGCGTCGATGCCCTGCTCCCACGAGATCCGCGCGCGCCAGCCGAATCGATCGGCGGCCGCCGAGGAATCGGCGTACTGCTCTTGCGGTTCGTCCGGGCGCATGGGCCGCGCCCCGAACCGGAACAATTCTTGGGCGTTCGTCTGGACGGCCATGCGCTCCAAGACGTCGCGCAGCCGCACCGGTTCGCCCCGGCCCAGATTGCAGACGGAAAAAGCCGGCTTCACGTCCGGCAAGCCCAGCGCGGCCGCCGCAATGCCCGCCGCCACGTCGTCCACGTGGACGAAATCGCGGAATTGAAGACCCTCGGAAAAATCGCCCGGCGTCCGCTCCCGCGCGCAGCGCAGCGCGTACGGAATCGCCATGTTGCCCCCCTGCCCCGGGCCATAGACGACGAACGGCCGCAACCAAACGGCCTGCCGCCCCGCGCCGCGCGCCCAGACTTCCAGCGCCCGGCCCGCCGCATGCTTGGCCTGTCCGTAAGCGGACAATTTCACGCCCGGCGCCATGTCCTCGCGCAACCGGCCTTCAAGCTCTCCGTACTCCTCGGCGCTGCCCAGCCCCACGACGCCCGTCAGTCCTCTCTGCCCCAGCAGCCGCGCAAACGTCCGCAAGGACTCCTGCTGAGCGTCCGCATTGCCCCGGTCGAGGCTCCAGGCCAAATGGACCAAAAGCCAATCCCCGGCGAAAGCCGGCATTTCGCGGTCCAGATCCACTTGACGATATGCGACGCCGGACGGCCAGCCGCCCGGATCCGGAACGCGATCGAGCGCGAGCGTTTTCACCCCCGCTTGCGCCAGCCGCGCCACCACCCGCCGCCCGATAAAGCCCGCGGCCCCGGTCACCGCCACGATCCGCGGAAAGCTGGACAACGTTTCCGTCATGGGTTGATTTCCGCCGACCAGATCCGCTGGTCTGAAAATTCGGCGTCCAGAGACAGGTCGTTCGTCGTTTGTATCCCGAGACGGCCCAGATGAATCCACATGGCTTCCGCAAACCGCGGGTTGGGATTCGAGGTTTCCAGAACGAAGATGCGCCGAGGACCCTGGCCCCGCCAACTCCAATTCAAATCATCGGCTCCGCAGCGATGCGCGTAATACTGGTGGACGATCTGGGCATTGTCCAAGAGGATTTCATCGCGGGGCGAAGCGTGATCGGCCAAATATCGCGCGACTTGCGGAGTGTCGGGAAAGCTGTATCCGCCCGTGGAATCCATCGTCTGGCGGGGATTGGCGCGCACCAGGTTGCAAGCTCCGGCGCCGACCAAGATCCATGCCGCCAGCCAGACAAGCGGACGGGCTCGCCGCGGCCCCGTTGCGCGGACAACCGCGTGGGCGAACCCCGCGGAGATCGCGCCGCAGAGAACGATCGACAAATACATCCACATCGGAGTCACCCCCCACAGCGGATATCTCCGGTTCAGCATCAAGGAAACGAGGCAAATGCCCGCCAGCAATATGGGCAAGGGCACTTTTGTATTTTCGATTTTTTTCCAGAAAGCAAGATAGTACCCGGCCGACAGCGCCAGCACCGCGACCGCGGCGCCTGGCAAGTAGAGCGAATTATAGCGTCCGTAGGCCCAGAGCTGCTCGGGGAGTTCCCGAATAAACGACGCCCACGCCAAGGGCCGCACCCATTCGTTGGCCAGCAGCCATTTCGGTCCCAAGATCAACAGCATCGGGGCGTAACCGATCGCGGCAATTCCAAATCCGGCGAGCACGGACCCGATGAAAAGATACAGATGAACTGGATTCAGCCGTCCGTGTCGGTGAAGCGCGCAGGCGTAGAAGGACGCCCAAACCAGTCCGGAAGCGACGAAAAGAACGGCCACCGGCACCGCCACGAGCCCCAGGCCGATGGCCCCTGCATTCGCGATGGCCGCCAGCCCAGATCCCCGGCGCAACAGGAAATAGGTGGATAGCTGAGACGTCAGGCCGCAACAGGCGACCATGGTGTAGCCGCGAGCATTCGTGGACATGTCCACGAACGGCAGGCTGACGCACAGCCACGCCAACGCAAGGATCGCCGCCTCGCGGGAATACGTCAGGCGCGCATAGACGTAGGTCAACGGCAAACACAACAGCCCAGCCAACAGGGCCGGCAAGCGAACCACCCATTCCCGATCGCCGCCCAACAACATGCTGATCCGCACGAGCAACGTGTTCAGAAGGTGGTTGTTGGGCATGGTATAGTTGGCGAGACCGATGTACCAAGGCGAACTGGCATACAACGTGACGGTCGTGGCCTCGTCAAACCTCATCGGCTGGTTGACGTACCAAAGGCGCAGGCCGACGCCGATCGACAGCAAAACGACGATCCCCGCATATTCGAGCGGCGTGGTTTGGCACAGTTTGGCTTGCAGGCCGTTGGCGACGTCGCTCCATTCATGGCGGATCCGCCGATAGAACCAAAGCATCCACCGGTGCAGGCCGCGCCCCCAGCATGCGACTCCGAGCAAGATGGCGCTCAGCGATCCGCCCACGACGATCAAGACCTTGCGAAAAACGGGGACGAACGAATCGCTGATCGCCCCCCGCGGAGAAAGGGCGCCGCCGATCACCTGCACCCAGCGGTCCGGAAATGCCGCGACGCCGAAACCCGCGCCGGCGAGCAACAGGAACGCCAACGCAATTTTCAGGGCATTTCGCATCGGCCGCCCTTTGTCACGTCGGATCGGTCTCGGAGGTCTGGCCAAATTGGTCGGTCCGCAAGCAAGGTGGCCACTCAAAAGCAGGTGGATTCCGCGGAAAACGACGTCATCCCGCCCAAGGGGCCTGGCCCGATTCGTAGATTTTCTCGAGGTTTTCGCGGTCGCGCAGGGTGTCCATGCAACCCCAGAAACCCTCGTGGCGGAAGGCGAACAACTGGCCGTCCGCCGCGAGCTGCGTCAGCGGCCGGGATTCCAAGCTCAGGTTTTCGTCCGCCGGCAAGCGCGCGATGAAATCCTTTTGGAAGAAGAAGAACCCGCCGTTGATGTAGTCGTTGTGGAGTTTTTCCTTCTCGCGGAAGGCGACGACCTGACCATCCGGCCCCAGTTCCATCATGCCGAACCGGGACGGCGGATGGACCGCGGTCATGGTGCCGATCTTGCCGTGCGCGCGGTGGAAGGCCAGTTCCGCGTCCAAATCGACGTCGCTCAAGCCGTCCCCGTAGGTCAGGCCGAACGTCGGCGCGTCGACGTATTTCGCCGCGCGCAGGATGCGGGTGGCGGTCAGGCTGTGTTCGCCGGTTTCCGCCAGCACGATGTCCCATTCGCCGGCCGGGCCGGTTTCGTATTCCACCTTGCCGCCGGCATGTAGACGAACGGACGACGTGCGCTCGCGCACGTTCAGGAAGTACTCCTTGATGATTTCGCCCTTGTAGCCGAGGCAGACGATGAACTTCCGGAACCCGAAGCGACTGTAATATTGCATCAGGTGCAGGAGGATCGGCTTGCCGCCGATGGCGACCATCGGCTTCGGGACCTCGCGGGTTTCCTCCATGAGGCGCGTGCCGCGGCCGCCGGCCAGGATCATGATCGGAACGTCTTTGTTCTGCATGGTCGGATCTCCTTCAGATTCCCGTTTCGTACGCCTCGATTTCGGCGTCCAGGAAGCGCCGCACGGCCTCGGCCTCCTTCGCCTCCAGCATCGCCCGATACCCCTCGGCGGTGCGCCGCACGGCCGTTTCGAAACCCCACTTCGGCCGCCACCCGAGGCGCGCGGCGGCCTTGTCGATGGCCAATTGAAGCAGATGCGCCTCGTGGGGATTCGCGGGATTGGGTTCGGCCTCCCAGGCCGCGCCGGCGCCCCACGCTCGGCAGAAGAGATCCGCCAGATCGCCCACGGTGCGCGCGTCGGCGGAAGCGGGTCCGAAGTTCCAGCTCTCCGCGACGGCCCCACCCTGCTCCAGCAGGGCCTGGCCCAGCCGCAGATAACCGCCCAGCGGTTCCAGCACGTGCTGCCACGGACGAACCGCGCGGGGATTGCGCACGGACAACTTCTTCCCCGCGCGAAAAGCCCGCACGGCGTCCGGCACGATGCGATCCGCCGCCCAATCGCCCGGACCGATCACGTTGCCCGCGCGCGCGGTGGCCAAATGGATTTTCCCGCCGGCCGCGAAAAACGCGGCGCGGTAGGACGCCGCGACGAGTTCCTCGCAGCCTTTCGAGGCGCTATAGGGATCGTGGCCGCCCATGGGGTCCTCCTCCCGATAAGCGTAGTCCTCTTCGCGGTTTTCGTAGCATTTGTCGCTGGTCACCACGACGACGGCACAAGGCTGGCCGGCCCGACGCACGGCATCGAGCACGTTCGCCGCCCCGCGCACGTTCACGTCGAAGGTCTCGACGGGATCCACATAGGATCGGCGCACCAGGGCCTGCGCCGCCAGATGGAAGACGACTTGCGGCGCGAAATCGCGCGCCAGGGTCGCCATCCGTTCCGCATCCCGGATCTCCACCGTCTCGTGGCGGAAAAGCTGTTCCAGTTTGGCGCGGACAAAAGGCCCCTCCTCGCTTTCCGGCTCCAACCCGATGCCGAGCACGTCTGCGCCCAACCGGCGCAGCCAGAACGCCAGCCACGACCCCTTGAACCCCGTGTCGCCCGTCAGCCAAACCCGTTTGCCGCGAAAGGCGGCGCCGAAATTGAGTTGGTGCTCTTCTCTCATCGTGCTAGCATCATACCGTAATTTTTCGGATTATGAAGAAAATCCTGATGATCTTGACCAGCCATCGGCTGGACTGCTTCAAACTGTGCATGGACATGCTGATCCATGGAGGCTCCATCCGGCGTTTCGATCGGGTGGTTCTGCTGTTGAACGGCGTGAAGGGCCGGCATCTTCGCTACGTTCGGCGGCTCATGGCCGCTCATCCCGACCTTCCCTGGGACGCGATTTCCGGCCCCCGGGGCCGCGGCTGGCTCATTTCCAACCTCCAAAACGATTGCGTCCGGCGCTATCCCGATTCCCTCTATTTCAAGATCGATGAAGACACGTTTGTTTCCGCCGATTGGGATCGGATCCTGGCAGAAGCGTACGACGCGCACCGCGATCGGCCCGACCTCTCCCTGGTCACGGCCACCATTCCCAACAACGGCCTGGGGTGCTGGCAACTGCTGAATCTGTTTCCCGAAATCCGCGCCGCTTTTCATAAGCTCCCCCTCGCCGCCCCGCACACGTCCGCCGCCGACGGGCCGGTCTGGTACTATCCCCATCTCGCCGAATGGATGATCCGGCAATTCCTGAATCTGGACGACGCCAACCGCCGGGTCCGCAACCAGACCGGCGAGAAATGGGTTCCCTACCACGCCCGCTTCAGCATCAACTGCATTTGTTACGATTACCGCCATTGGCAGGAAATCGGCGGCGTGCAGGAGCAGGACGAGGTGGGCTGGGGCAAATGGATCGCCGAAAACCGAAAGTTGGTCGTCCTCGCCACGCATGCGGTGGTCCACCACTACACGTTTTTCAACCAACAGGATTGGCTGGACCGTTCCCCCCTGCTGGAAGACATCCGCGCCGCCAACGTTCCGACCACGGCATGGGAGCGCTCGTCCATGGGCCGCGCCCTGCCCCGCGCCAATCGCATCCTCCGCCAACTCCCCTCCGTTATCCGGCGCCGCCTGGCCCATGCGCCGCCCGGCTAGACCCGCCGGGGTCACCCCCGCTCGAGCAAATGGGCATCGATCCAATTTAGGATCTCGGGGTTCGTCGTCTCGTCGAACTTCCGCGCCATGAGATATTCGGTCTCTTGCAGCACGTTCCGATCATCCATCGTCAGCACCGCGGGCCGAATCGGCTTGGTCCAGTCGCAATATTGCAGGTGGGTGCCGGTCACTTTGGAACGCCAGGTGCTTGACGATCCAATGATGGACTGCACGAAATACTCGTCCAGAACGAACGTGTATTTATGGTGCCGAAAAACCTCCGGATGTTGCCGGTGGAACCGCAACACGTATTCCGCCGCCTGCGGCGTCATGCTCCAGAACGCATGCCCGAAATAATCGGTTATGCAAGACGGCCCTTTGCGCGGCAACGGGAATTTCCATTTCAAGATCGCGTTCAACGCCCTGGATTTCAACGTGTTCCCCGAATCGTCGCCGGGATATTCGCGCCAGCCTTTGTCGAAGGGCAGCCACCGCGGGGTGTGCCAGTGGTATTTATCGATCCGGAACCGGCCGCCATCGGGCCAGGACGCGACGGGAGGAGGGATGCATTCCATCACGCACCGGTCGCCCAGGGCCTCGAAATACGCGACGATCTGCCGGACGGGCTTGATGGGATAGCACTGTCCGCTGATTTGATAGATGTGGTCCGGCACTTCGTCCATCTGCAGGGCGAATTCCAAGGCGCTCAAGCTGGAAAGCACGAGGCCGGGACCGCACCAGGTGCCGTCCTGCCGCGGGACGATCCAATAGTAGGGAACGTCCGAAGGCAATTTGGCCAGTTCGCGCTTGAAGGCACGGAAATCGGAGTTTCGATCGATGGTCAGCAAAAAGCAGCTTTCCTTCGTCGCCAGCCGCGACATCAACCGCCGCACCTGGGCCGGATTCTTATGCGCCTTCAACAGATAGGCCAGTTTCATTTGTCTCCGCAGCGATCCGGCATCGGTTTAGCCGCAAACAACATCCTGTTTCAGCACTTCGAATTTCTCCAGCGCCGTGCTGACGGTGTTTTCCATGTCGAGATAGGCGTAGGCGCCGAGGCGGCCGCCGAAAACCACGTGGGGGACCTGTTCGGATTCGGCCTTGTACTTCGCCCGGATGGCCAAGTCCGCGTCGTTGCGCACCGGATAATACACGTCGTCGCCGGGACGGGGCGCATAGGAGTATTCCCGGAAGACCACGGTCCGTTCGAACGTCCGCTCGGGCGTGAAATGCTTGAATTCGTGCGTCCGCGTGTACGGCACGTCCCCGTCGCACTCGTTCATCACGGACGTGCCCTGGAAATCCGCCACGCCCGGCAGCAATTTTTCGAACCGGACCGAACGCCAGCCCAAGCGACCGTGCCGATAGTCGAAAAACTGGTCGATCGGCCCCGAGTAAACCAGTAAGTCGTGGGCCGGCAGCGCGCCCCGAACGTCGAAATAGTCCGTGTTCAGGCGGATTTCGATATTGGGATGCCGCAGCATGTTCCAAAACAAGGCGCCGTAGCCAGCGACGGGAATGCCTTGCCAGCGATCGTTGTAATAGCCCACGCCGTAGGTGTAGCGCACCGGCAGCCGAGTGATGATGTAGGCGGGGAGTTCCGTCGCCTTCACGCCCCAGTGCTTTTCCGTGTATTCCTTTACAAACGCCTCGTAGAGCGGACGTCCGACCAAAGAAAGGGCCTTTTCCTCGAGATTGCGGGGCTTGTCGATCCCCTCTTTCGCGACTTCCGCCGCGACCCAGACTTGCGCCTCGGCCGGCGACAACCGGCGGCCCAGAAGCAGGTTGATGGCGGCCAAGCCGAACGGCAGAGGATAGACCTTGCCCTTGCGCGTGGCCCAAACCGTATGCCGATAATCGTTGAACGACGTGAATCGGTTCAGGTATTTCCAGCCTTGTTCGTGCGAAGTGTGGAAGATATGCGGACCGTAGGTGTGCACTTCCACGCCGGTGTCGGGATCCGGGCAGGACCAACAGTTTCCGCCCACGTGGCTTCGTTTTTCCAGCAGCAAGACTCGCCAACCCAACTCGTTGGCAAATCGCTCCGCCATCACCGAGCCATAAAAGCCGGCCCCCACGATGACCACGGTCTTGGTTCCCTTGTTTTCCATGTGAAATTCCAAATTGCTTGCCCATCATAGACGAAATAGACCTCCATGCAAGCCCGGGAGCGGCCCTTAGATCGCCTGGCGGCAGCCGGTTTTCCCCGCTTGCCGGGGGCGCAGGGCTTCGCTACTCTGGGCAGGCAAGCATGAGTGCCGCTTCCATCCGAATCCAGCGCTTCGCCGTATGTTGGGCGCTGATGGGCCTCGGGGCGCCGGCCTTGCTGCGCGCCCAAGCCCCGACTCCGGGATCGAACGAGGCGGCGCCGATGGGCGCCACGGTCCAGGGTCAAGGCGCGGCGCGCCACGTGGTTTTTCGCACCTGGGCTCCGAACGCTTCCCGAGTGGCCGTGAGCGGCGATTTCAACGGCTGGAAAGAAGAGCCCATGCAGAAAGAGGCAAGTCGCCCCGGCCATTGGGTGCTCGACAGCCGCCAGGCCCGTCCGGGCGACGCCTATCAGTTCGCGATCGACGGGTTGCGACGGCGCGATCCGCGCGCGCGCGCCGTGGACATGGGCGCCAACAAATCCTTTATTCTGGATCCTCGGACCTATGCGTGGGGTCCGGCGGACGGCTGGAAGATGCCGGCGAAGGAAGACCTGGTGATGTACGAAATGCATCTGGGCACCTTTGCAAGCGGCATTCCGGGCAACGGGCCGCTGTTCGAGCGGGCGACCAAGCGCCTGCCCTATTTGAAGGCGCTCGGCATCAACTGCATCCAGCTCATGCCCGTAAACGAGTTTCCCGGGGAACGATCATGGGGCTACAATCCCGGCGATCTTTTCGCCGTCGAATCTTCCTATGGCGGCGGCGACGCCTTCCGGTATTTCATCCGCGCCTGCCACACCAACGGCATCGCCGTGGTGCTGGACATCGTCCACAACCACTATGGACCGAGCGACATCGCCGTCTGGCAGTACGACCAGCGCCTGCCGGAAACCGATGGCGGCATCTATTTCTATCCCGACGAAGACCGCCGCCTCACCGAATGGGGCCCCCGGCCCGATTACGGCAAACCGGAAGTCCGGGCGTTCATCGTGGATGCCGTCAAAACGTTCCTGACGGAATACCGGCTGGACGGGTTCCGGTGGGATTCCGTCCACAATATCCGCTACTACCTCAACGGCGAGCGCTCCAATCCCGACGGCGACCGCACGCTGGCCGAAGCCAACGACTGGATGCGCAAGAATCGGCCCGACGCGCTGCGCATCGCCGAAGACCATGCGTTCGACGGCGGCGGAGTCGGATTCGACGCGCAGTGGAATTCCGCTTTCCAGGCGACGCTGTCCGCCTTGGTCCGCGGCGGCGACGCCCAGCGGAATCTGGAGCTGTTCGCGGCCGAACTGGAGCATCTCGACGGCATGAATTGGGTGAACTTCGCCGAATGCCACGATTCCGCCGGCGATCTCAACCAGCACCACCGCCTGCCCGCCTATATCGACCCTGCCACGCCCGACAGCCTGAGGGCCCGGGCGTTGGCGCTGCTGGCCAACGGCATTGCCCTGACCGTTCCGGGCTATCCCATGATGCTGCAGGGATTCGAAATGCACGAAGTGGAAGATTTCAGCGACAACCGGCCGTTGCCTTGGGCCCGTGCGCAAAGCACCCACTCGGGGCTGGTGCGCGCCAACGCCGAACTGATCCGCCTGCGCCGCGATATGAAAGGAACCACGCCGGGATTGAAGGGCCCCGAGCTGGACGTGCTCCATTGCGACAACGACGCCCAAGTCATCGCCTACAGCCGCCAGCAGGCCGGAGCGCCTCGAGACCGCGCCACGATGGTGGTGATCAATCTGTCCGGCGCGCCCCTGAAGCAATATGGCGTACGTTTTCCGGCTTCCGGCGCGTGGTACTGCCACTACAATTCCGGGTCGGCGGCCTATGCGAAGGATTTCGACAACGTCGGGCCCAAGCCCGGCGTCGGGTTCGTCTTGCCGCCGGGGCAAACCACCCTGCCGCTCGACGTCAGCCGCTATTCGATGCTGGTTTTCTCCAAAACGGCGCCGCCTCAGGTCACCTCCCTGACCAAGGCGGCCCCCGCCAAAGAAATTCCCGCGACCGCCAAGACCGAGATTTCCCCGTCTATCCGCAAAATCGAGGATTACGTCGAGGAAGTTCTGGAGCCCTTCCCCTATCTGCCCGTCCCGTTGCCGGCCGAGTGGAAGCCCTGACCGGGAATTCAAGCGATATTTCCTTTGCAAAAACGGTTTACGCCCAGTAAGCTGGAGACATGAAAATCCGCCGCGCATTGCCCCTGCTTTCCTTGTGTTTGCTCTTGGCCGATTCGGCGGGCGCGCAATCCGCGCGCAGCGGCGTGGGTGCCGTTCCGTATGCCGATGCCGGCGGCACGGGTGTGACGTTCCGTACTTGGGCGCCCAATGCATCCGCCGTCGCCGTTCGGGGCGCTTTCAACGGCTGGGGCACCACCGCGCTCGTTAAGGACATGCCAAGCGGAAGCTGGAATGGATACTGGTCGACAGACGTCTCCGGCGCCCGGTCGGGACAGGAATACAAATTCACGTTGAACGGCACCTATAAAAAAGATCCGCGCGGGCAGCGCGTCGTCAATTCCGTCGGCAATTCCATCGTCTACGACCACGGCGCGTTCGACTGGGGCAGTTCCACCAACTTCAGCGCCATCTGGCGAAACGATCTGGTCATCTATGAAATGCATGCCGGCTCCTACAACGCGGAAGATTGGCTGCCCTCCACGTTCGACGAATGCATCGACAAGATCGCCTATCTGAAGGCGCTCGGCATTTCCGCCGTCGAACTCATGCCCGTCAACGAATTCCCCGGCGACCGCTCGTGGGGCTACAATCCGAGCGATCTTTTCGCCATCGAGTCGTCCCACGGCGGCCCCGACGCCCTCAAACGGTTCGTCAAAGCGTGCCACGAGAACGGCATCGCCGTCATCGTGGACGTCGTCCACAACCACTATGGTCCCTCCGATCTCGGCGACGGCATGTGGCAATACGACGGCTGGTCCAGCGGCGGCTACGGCGGCATCTATTTCTACAACGACTGGAAAGCGTCCACCGATTGGGGCTCGACCCGTCCCGACTACGGCCGCAGCGAGGTCAAGGATTTCATCCAGGCGCAAATCCAGATGTTCGTCGAGGACTACCACGTCGACGGCTTCCGCTGGGATTCCGTCTACAACATCCGCAACTGCAGCGGCACGTGGAATCCAGATGGCAGCGCCATGTTGGCGCAGGTCAACAATTGGTTGATCGCCAACCACCCCGACGTGTTCCGCATCGCGGAAGACCATGCCTTCGACACCGACGTCGGCTTCGAAGCCCAGTGGGACCACGACTTCCTGAGCAACGTCCGCTATCTCGCCACGGCCGGCAGCGATTCCGACCGCAACATGAACACGCTCGCCTACTTCCTCGGCAGCGGCGGATTCGACCGCGTGGTCTATGTCGAAAGCCACGACAGCTGCGGAGATCTCAACAGCAAGCATCGCCTGCCCTACGACGTCGATTCCGGAAGCCCGGAAGGGTATTGGGCCAAAAAACGCTCTCTGCTGGTCAACGCCATCGCGCTGGTTTCCTCCGGCATTCCCATGATCTTCGAGGGATCCGAAATGCACGAGTGGTACACCTTCTCGAACAACCAGGCCCTGCGCTGGTCCCAGACCAACGCGAACGCCGGCATCGTGAACGCCTACGCCGATCTGATCCATCTGCGCCGGAACGCCTATGGCAATACCGCGGCCCTCAAAGATCCCTACAACGTCGACGTCCACCACGTGAACAACACCGCCAAGGTCGTCGGCATGAAGAGAGGCAACCTGCTGTTCGCCATCAACTGTTCGGCCACCGTCCGCAACGGGTATTCGATGGCCTTCCCCTCTTCCGGTACCTGGTACTGTCTCTACAATTCGGACCGGCAAGCCTACGACTCCGCGTTTGGCGACGTCGGACCGGCCGTCGGCGGAACCGTCGTAGCGGACGGCAGCGCCAACGCCTCCCTCGATCTCGGCGCCTATTCCCTGCAAATCTACGCCCAGACGCCGATCCCCGAAGAATCCGCCGCCACCTTCGATCCGGCGATTCCGTCCAACTGCGCGTCCATCGTCGCCATCACCTATTCGCCCGGCGACGGTCCCCTCCAGGGCGCCACGAATCTCGATGCCTATATCGGCCGCAACAATTGGCTGAATCCAACCAACGTCCCGATGACGGCCAACGGCAGCGACTGGACGCTGGACTACGCGATTCCCGACGACACCTGGGAAATCAACCTTTCCTTCACCGACGGCGCCGCCACCAACGCCCTCTGGGACAACAACGGCGGCGACAACTGGACGGTGGCCGTCTTGAACTGCGGCGACCTCCCCGCCGACGTCGAACTGAGTCCCGCCGTTCCGCAGGGCTGCATTCCCGTGAAGATTTCCTACGAAATCAACGGGGGCCCCCTCACCAACGGGGCCCCTCCTGTCTACGCTTATGTCGGCCGCAACGGCTGGCAAAATGCCCAACATATCGCCTTGACGAACGAATTCGACGACACCTGGAGCGGATGGTATTCCATTCCCGACGACACCTGGGAAATCGACTATGTCTTCCATAACGCCTCCGACATCTGGGACAACAACGACTCGGAAGACTGGCACGCCATCGTCAGCGCCTGCATCAACACCGAGCAACCCCAACTCGCCATCACCAACCCCATTCCCATCACCAACGTGGCCAACGAGATCGAAAGCCTGGCGCTGCAAGGAACCGCCAATCTCCTGACTGGGCATCTGCGCTGGACCAATACGCTCTCCGGGACCTCCGGCGCGATCGATTACGCCACCAACTGGAATGTCGCCTCCGTGCCATTGGCCGAAGGCGTGAACTTAATCCGCGTTTCCGGAACCAATTCCGCCGTCAATCCCAACGATGGCGCCGCCGATTCCCCGGCAAATCCCACCTATTCGGCTTCCCTGAGCTGGTTCGACGGCCAAAACGGCGGCAACCAGTTCAAAGCCTGGAGCATCAGCAGCGGAGCCACCGCGTCCCTGGCCGTTTCCAATCCCTATTGCAGCTTCGCTTCGAACGCCTACGCCTGGGCCCTGCAAGCCAGCGGCGGAGGATTCATCCAGGCCGTCCGCCCCTTCGCCGCCTCCCTGCAACCGGGCGACCAGGTTTCTGTCGTCTTCGAAACCGGCGGCATCGACAGTCCTGGTTCGGTCGGCGTCGCGTTCCACAACCGCTTCGAACAACGTCTCGCGGAATTCTATTTCCAAGGGGGCTCGACCAACTACGTCGTCAACGACTTCTCCGAGCGCAATACCGGCATCCCGTGGAACTCCGAAGAGCCCCGCACCTGCACGTTCGAGTTGCTCGACGCCCTGACCTACCGCTTGACCGTCAACGGGCAGGCATTCGAAGGCACGTTTGCCGATGCCTCGGAGTATGCCGTTTCCTACGTCCGTTTCTGGAATTGGAACGCCGGCAGCGGGGATGACCACAAGGTTTTCATCGGCGATCTTTCCGTCGGCGGAGATCCCCTGCCCGTCCTGACCTACTCTTCCGAAATCGCCGTCAGCCGCGCGGCATCCCCCTTGCGCACCGTCCAATCGCTCCTCTCCACCGATGACGGGTTCGTGGCCACGGTAAACAGCGTCGCGGGCCTCGCCGACAACGTCTGGAGCGCCAGTGTCCTGACCAACGGCGGCTGGAACTGGGCGCCGCTCCCCACCAACGAGTATGCCATCGTGCCTTCCAACAACACGGTTTCCATCATCTTGGCGCCCACGAACTTGCTGACGGTCATTTCCATCGGCAAGCCCGGCGGCGGCAATTGACCCCCCTCTCCCGCCGAACGAATCGTTGCCCAAAATCGATATCGACAGCGCAAGGCCGCTAGGGTAGAAACGGGGACGATTCTCGCTGCGGGAGTAATTCAGCGGTAGAATGTCAGCTTCCCAAGCTGAACGTCGCGGGTTCGATCCCCGTCTCCCGCTCCATTTTCGCCATCGAATGAATTGCATCATTTGGAATTCCGTCGTCGCCCTGTCTTTGGCCTGCTTCTTCCTGCCTCCTTCCCGCGCACAAGCGGTCTCCACCAATCTCACCTTCGCCGATGGCCAAATCGCCTGCGAATTGTCCTCGCAACGCGAAACCATTCCGGACCTGGTGCTCGCCACGTTGCCTGTCGCGATGGACGCCGCGCGGAAGGCCATTGGAACCCCGAACGAACCGGTGCGTCTTTCGATCCGCCTTCTGGAACCCCCGCCTTTCTACAAACGCCTCAAAACCATGTTCCAAGTCGAGGCGTATGCCGTTCAGGAGAACGATGAAATCCGACTGCATGCGGGCCATGATCCCCTGAAACTCGCCTTTCGCCTCGGCCACGAGCTTTCCCATTGGCTGGTCTACAAGCGGTATTCCGTTCGGCCGCCGCTCTGGTTGGACGAAGGTCTCGCCCAGATGGTCGCCGGCAGCGCCGCCGAAGCCTGCGCCCGCACCCACAAACAAGATCTCGAACGTCCGCGACCGCCCAAGCTCGATGAACACATGTACAGTCTCGGCGAATTGATTGCCTTGCGGACCTATCCCAGGTCCGCAGCCTGTTCCGCCGCCTTCTACTGGCAAGCCGAAGCGCTCGTCGGCGCCATCCACAAACGGCTGGGTCCCGCCGAGTTCGCCGTTTATCTTGGCCTGCTTTGCGCAGCCGACGCGCCGGCATGGGACATTCCCCTGCGCGAACGCTGGTACTTCTCCGATTGGGACCTGAATTGGCTCGCGGAGCAAATCCGCCCCGGGCCAAACGGGAAATAACGCCTCTCGCCTCCGCATGACACCGATGCACTCCACCCAATCCGACGATCCCGAACGAGCCTGGCTGGTTGCCGCCACCCTTGGAGACGCGCCCCGGGCCGAGATCGAAGATTCCCTTCGCGAACTGCGCGCCTTGGCCGGCACCGCCCGCGCGGAGGTCGTCGGCGAAACGTTGTGCCGGTTGCGTGCCCTTCAGCCCGCGACCTACATCGGCCGGGGCAAGGCCCAGCAAATCGCCGCGGATCTTCAAGCCGCCGGAGCCAATCTCGTTATTTTCGACGACGATCTCACTCCCGCCCAAGGGCGATCCCTCGAAGAAATCTTCGGCATGCGCGTGGTGGACCGGACCCAGCTCATTCTCGACATCTTCGCCCAGCGCGCCCTGACGCTGGAAGGCCGCCTCCAGATCGAGCTGGCCCAACTCCATTACCTGATTCCCCGCCTGCGGGGGCTCTGGACGCATTTGGAGCGCCAAAAAGGCGGCATTGGACTTAAAGGCCCTGGCGAGAAGCAGTTGGAACTGGACCGCCGCCGCATCGAGCAGCGCATCGGCCGCATCCGCGACCAGTTGCAGCTCGTGCGCCAGCGCCGGGCGGAGTTGCGCCGCGGGCGACGCCGGCATGGCTGGGCTTTGCTCACGCTGGTCGGGTATACCAACGCCGGCAAATCGACGCTCTTGAATCGCCTGACAAATGCCGGCGTGCTGGCCGACGACCAGTTGTTCGCCACGCTCGATCCCACCACCCGCCAGATCCAATTGCCCAACCATCAATTGTGTTTGCTGACCGACACGGTGGGCTTTATCCGCAAGCTGCCCCACCACCTCGTGGAATCGTTCAAAGCCACCTTGGAAGAAGTAAACGAGGCCGACCTGCTCTTGCACGTCATCGACGCCTCCCAGCCGCGGGTAGACGAACAAATCGACGCCGTGGAGGCCGTCCTGCGCGAACTGGGGGCCCAGAACAAGCCCGTTTTGGCCGTATTCAACAAAACCGATCTGGACAAAGGACGCAACCAAGCCATACGGCTTGCCGACCGTTTCCGCCATTCGACGGCCATATCCGCCGCCACGGGCGAAGGAACCACCGCCCTTTGCCAGACCATCGCCGACCTGCTGCGCGACCGCGTCGCGCATCTGCATCTGAAGATCCCGGCCGGAGAGGGCAAAACCATCGCCGCCCTCCACGCCAACGGCAAGGTGCTGGCCCAGAAAGTGCGCGGGAAGCACCTGCATATCGAAGCCATCGTTTCGGCCTCCCATGCAGCCACGCTCGATCCCCGATGGATCGAGCGGTGATTCCGGCTCCAGCCCGCCCCCCAAACCGGCCACGCACACCAGCCGCGGCCATACTCTTCTTGCTCGCCGGGAGCAGGTCTGGACATCCGGTCACCCGGCGTCCATCGCCGACGCCGCCGCGGGCGGAGAATGAATCGGGCCTAGTTGGTGCTTTGGGCCCCGGCCAAGACGGTTCCGCCGGTCAGATAGTTCACGGTCAAACCGGTTCCGTTGTATTCATAGATCTTCACGGCGTACCATAATCCCGGATTGAGCCCCTGCAACAGGAAGGCACTGCCGGTTCCGTCGTAACAGATCTTGTTCCCGTCGCCCTTATCCAAGGCTTGCATGAAGTCCACGTTCACGCCTTCAGGCGCCACTCCATCCAAAGGCGTCCAAGTGGTCGTCGTTCCTTGTCGGACGACGACGATGCGCCGGGCGCCGTTGCCAGACGTCCAACTCATCCCGATTTGGGTGGCGCTGACGTTGGTAAAGATCAAGGAGTTCGCGTTCGCCGTCGGCTCATCCGCAAGATCGGGCAACGTCGGCGTGCCGGTCCACCCCATCCACCGGGTCGGGAGCTGCGGATAGAAGTCGGTCGGGTAGTAATACCACGTCCAGCTGTTGCCCAGTCCGCCGTTCTTCGACACGATGACGATCACGTCGTTGGGCTTGAAGTAGCCGCCGGGGACCAATCCGTTGTTGCTCACAAAGCGCCAAACGCTGTTGGTGTCGCAGTAGATGGTACTGCCTCTCAATACGGATTTCGTCGTGGTGTCCAGCGTGTAGATTTCGTCGCTCTGGCCCCGGAGGCCCTTCGTGAATCCGCTGGAAACCAGGCGCATCTGGCTGGGATGGGCGGCCACGGGCAGACGCAGCGACACCACGTTGTACACCGGCGCGATCGGATCGTAGCGGTTACCGCAATGGATCACTTCGCTGAATCCGGCCGCGTTGGTCGGGACCTGCGCGATGGCCGACCAGATCATGGCCGGAACGCTGCTGGTCTTGGTGTAGTCCGTCCAGGCATTGGTGTTCACGTAGCCTTCCGGCAAGGGATCCGGCAGCGTGATCGAGAATCCGCGGCTGAAGAAGTCGTTGGACATCAGCATCGTGGTGACGTCGGTGCTGTCGTTCTCGCGGATCCATTGGCCGCTTTGGGTAAGGTAGAAGGCCTCGGCCAGCGGCGCGTTGGTTCCCCACGAGAAGAACTCGACCTTGGTGCCATCCAGCGCGCTGGCTCCGCCGGGGAAGCTTTCCACGCCGCCGAACACGCCTTCGAACGTGTTGGTATACGGCACGCCGTGGAGCGAGACGAAGTTCTGGCCGGCCGACAACACGATGTTGTGGATGGCGTAGACTTCCTCGCTGGCCAGCGGCCGTTGCGGGAGGACGACTGTTTCGTTGCTGATCACGGCTTCCCGGAAGGTCTTCCAGCGATCCTTGTAGGAGGCCCGGTAGAACCGGATGTCGCCGCGATCGCGGGCTTGGCCGCCGTCGTCCACGAACCAGTTGGAGCGGACGGTGCCGACCAGCTGCCACGTGTTGTTGGTGCTTTCCCGGAACGTGCTCGCATCCCAGTAGATCAGGTCGTAGTCCTTCGTGACGTTCGTATACACGCCATTGGTCTGGAAACCGGCCGCAAGCCAAGCCAGTCCGGCGGCGGTATCCACGTTGGTCCGGGTCAAAGAACCGGCCGACGGGAAAGCCGCCAGCGCATCGCTCTTCGGCAACGTCCAGCCGCGGGTCAGCGCGAACTTGATGGTGTTGTTCGTCGCCCAGCTCGAGATGTTCGCCGGACCTTCGTTGCCGGCCCGGTCCACGCCCACGATCACGACGGCGTAGTCCTGATCGAAGTCGAGGTCGTACAGGCGGATCTTGTTTTGGGGCAGGTTGGTCAGCGCCAGATAGTTCGTGCCGGTGGCCGAGGGGTCGGAGATCGGCGTGTTCCAGGTCGCGCTGGGCCAGGTCCGGTAGGTTCCGGTGGCGATGAAGTTCGTATAGATGAACCCCGTGTCGGTGCTGCTCGGGTTGTCGTCCGAAGGCACGTCCATTGAATTGAATACGCCGTAGTAGATCTTGTAGGAACGCCACGGCGACAGGATGTCCCGCGGGACGGGTTCCGTCAGGCCCCACGACGGGTAGTTGGAATGGGTGGTGAGATCGGGGCCTACGTTGGCGGTATACCACTGCACGTCGAACTGCGTGGTGGGATCGTCCACCAGCTCGGTGGAAGCGCCCGTGGCATAGCCGATCGTGGCCACCGGCGTCGGCGGCGTCACGTCGTATGCGGTGTAGAATTCGACGGGGTCGCCGCCCATCCGGTCGTTGGCGCGGTTGTTGTCCGCGTCCACCGCGAACAAGTAGCTGGGATTGGAGATGCCCTGATTGGCCGCCGTGGCGGTGAATCGCATCGACGGCAGGTTGGTTCCGATGTCCACGGACAGGCGGATGTCGTCCCAGTAGGTCGTATTGCCGCCGCCGTCGATCAGGGAGATCTTCAGCACTTCGGTTTCGTTGTCGCCGACCGCCACGGCGGGCGCGATCGAGAATGCCGTCCACTCGTTTGTTTCAGGCAAGCTCAAGTTCTCCGTATCCGTCGGCGTGACCAGGTTGGTGGCCGCGAACGCCTCGATCCGGAAGGTGGCGCCGGCGACCGTATCGCACCGGTACCAGCCGCTCACTCCCACGACCGGCGGGTTGGACGCGAGATTGCGGAACTCGATGAACTGGGACGCCGAGCCGCCATTGGCGGTCTTCAGGCAGTTGGTCCCTTCATACGGCTCGTTCGTATCGCCATATCGGCCCTGGAAATGGAAGAAGCTGTCGCCGTTGGTCGTCCAGCCGACGTCCCGCATTTCGAAGCCGTAGTTGGCCAGGGCGCCATTGGTGGCGGCCACGGCATACGGCATGCCGTAGGCGGCGCGGTTGCTGGGCGCCATCGAAGCGACGTCGTTCGTCGTCACGCGGTATTCGCCGATGCCGGTGAGGATGCGCTGCTTGGCGGTATAGTTCGTGCCCGGATCCTGATCCACGGCCACCGAATCGAAGGTGACGATGAACTCGGGCTGGTTGGTCCACGGGGCGGTTTCGCGGGTCACCGAACCGACCGGCATGCCATTGACGCGAACGACGCCCACGGTGCTGGGCACGCCGAGGTCGTTGTCGACGATGTACAGCGCCAGATCGCCGGTCATCTGCAAGTCGTCGTAGGTGCGGTCGTCGTCGTAATCCCACACGCTGGAACTGCCGAGGTATTCGCCCAGCATCAGATTCGTGTAGGTCGGCCGCGGCAGGTCGGCCGTGAACGATCCGCCCAGCTCGTCCAGCACCTCGCCATCGACGAAGTTGGAAGCGAAGTTGAAGACCTGGTTGGTGACGAACACCCCGCCATCCGGCGCGTTCATCGAGAAGCGCGGGTGTTTGGTTGCGTCGGCGTTGTTGGTGGAACAAATGCCGCTGTCGCTGTCCCAGGTGTGGCCTTGCAGCGCGTACGTCCCGCTGGCGAACTCTTCGTCCGACACTTCGGTGACGCCGTTCGTATCGGAAACCACCTGGCGGAAGGTCAGGTTGTGGAGCGACCAATAGGTCCCGATTCCCGTGTTGTTGGTGGCGTTGTAGTAGCCGTGGATGCGGAATTGGGTGGTCTGGTCTGCCGGCAGAACGAACACGTTGGTCGGATAGTTCTGGGAGAAGGAGTACCACGTGTTCGTGACGATCGGACCGTTCGTGCTGCCCGAGAAGGTGTACGGGCCCTGCTGCCGGACCTGCACGTTGTCCACGAACTGGCGGATATAGAAGTACGTGGGAGCGTTGGTCGAGTTGAACCGCGATTGGAACGTGATGTTGGTCACGGCCATATCGGCCTCCGGCACCATGCTGGCGGCCCAGTACTTGGTGTTGTAGTGCCAGGCGTTGGCGCGGATCGCGTAGGTTCCGCCGGTGGGACCGACTTCGAACAGATACGGGACCTTGTCCTCGCCGTTGAGCGTGCCGGTCTTCAGCACGTCGACTTCGACGCTGGAATCGGTCTTGGTCGCGATGGTTCCGTTGGTCTTGGTGAGGAAGAGCCACTGGGCGAGAATGCCCGAACGCGGCTGCATCGACGTCAAGGTCAGTTTCGGCCGGATCGTATCGTCGTCCAGCACGCGCATGCGGCCGAGGCTGCCGTTGAACCACAGGATGTCGCCGGCCCGGTCGAGGTCGGCGTCCGGAACGTCGATCGTCAGCGGAATGCCGGCGCCGGCGGCCGATTCCAGGACCAGATCGGTGATGTCGGCCTTCGAGAACGCACCGGTAGCCGAACCGACGTTCCACCAGAGGGTCGATTCCTCGGACTTGCCGTCGTCCACCAGATTGGCTTTTCCGGCGTCGACCGTGCCGGTCATGCTGCCCATCCGCATGACGGCCTGGGCATCTTGGATGCCGCTGCCGGGGTCGTACACGTTGCCTTGGACCTGGATCTGGTAGCCCGATTCCGCGATCTGCGCGTCCGTCATTTGCAATTCGTCGGGTACGCCGATCAATTGGATGTTGTCCATGCGGAAGGCGCCGTCGTTGCCGCCGTAGCCGGGACCGAGGACGAACTTCAGATAGACCTTGGCGGAACCTTTCGGAACCACGCCCGACAGATCGATATAGCGCAGCCGCCAATCGGTGGCATCCGTCATGGTCCACGGCGGCCAGAGGGCATTGGTCTGGAAGGAGCCGTCGAGACCCGTCAACGACCACTGCACGGAAACGTTGGTGAAGCTGTGCGATCCGCCCCGCTCCGCCCAGGACAGGGTGATGTCTTCGGCGGAAACCAGCGGCAGCTCGAACTGGACGTACGGCACGTTCGCCGTGCTGAAGCCCCAGGAACCGATGGCTGCCATGTACAGTTCGCCCCGCACGGCCTGATCGAATCCGTCGAACATTTCGTTGACGGTCGTGCCGCCGGTGCCGACGTTGATCAGTTCATTCAGGTACAACGGCGTCCAGGTGATATAGGCGTTGGTCAGCAGGCTGCCCCACCAAGGAATCCGGGCGCCCTCGACGGTGCTGTTGGTGAAGCTCCAGGCCGTGAGCACCACGTCGCGGAGACCGTTGGTCAAGGCCATGTCCACATACGGATCCGTTCCGACCTTGACCGCCGTATTGGTGCCGGCCACCGGCGGATCCTCGTCGTCGTCGTACACGTTGAAGACGATGAAGCCGCCCAGACCGACGATGCGGTCGTAGGCGCCCGCCGTCGCGATGAAGTTCGTGAAGCCCACCAGGTAGTCGCTTTCCCAGACGCGATAGTCCCATTGGTTGGTGTTGACGTGTTCCGGGTAATACCAGGGCACTTCGGCATCTTCCGTGCGCTGCATGATGTAGCGGGCCGCCAGTTCCTCGCTCGGTCCGATGCCGCAGATGTCGATCCATTCGTTCGTGTTCGACATGCGGAACAAGCCCACCGGATCGTCGCCGCTGACCTGCAGCACGTCGTTGGTGCTCAGGATGTAGGACCTTCCTTCGGCCGTCAAGGCATCGACCATCTCTTGACGGGCCGAACTGTTTTCCGTCCCCGTCGTGCCTAGGAGTCCGCCGTTGACGATGGCCAAGGTCGTGCCGTGGTCCAGCCAGTAGGTCGTGTCGGACAGCCGGAAGATATGGGCCCATTTGACGTACTTGTCGGCCGGGGTCGTCTGGCTGGCGAGATAGTACTGGCTCAGGTCGATCGCGGCGCCGGTGCCGTTGTAGATTTCCACGTACTTGTCGTAGTTGTTGCCTTCGCCGAATTCGCCGAAGAACAGATCGTCGGCTCCGCCCTGGTCGGACAAGACGATGGTGTTCGTTTCCTTCAGGCTGGTGGAGGTGATCCAGACGCGGGAGGTGTAGGTCGCCAGATCCACTTCGTTCGTCGGCAAGCGGTCGACGATGATGTTGGTGAAGAGCTGCCAGCCGCTGGAATAGGTGGTGTTGGACAGCACGATCTGGTTCGTCGGGTTGTAGAGATAAACGTTGGGATCCTGCAGGTCCAGCAGGTTGAACTCCGCTTCCGAGATCCGGGTGCGGTGGTAGACCTTGAAGGCGACCGGATAATTCGTGTCGGGCTGGGCCAACTGGCCGTCGGACACCCAGTTGGTGTTGTTGTCCAGATAGTAGTCGTACACCCGCGGATAGGTGAAGTTCAGCACCTCGTCCCACGTGCCGCCCACGCGGATTTCGTCGAAATACACGTGGTCGAGCGACGATCCGCCCTCGGCGGCAATGCCCGCGGCGAGACGGATGCCGGTGATGCTGGAAACGCTGATGGCGTCGTTGCTGTAGTAGGCGATCGGAGGCGCATCGGCGTAGTTTTCCGGAATGCCGTAGCCCTGGTCGCGGTGGAACGCCCACATCCGGACCGTATGGTTCGCGGAATCCAGTTCGCCCACCATCATGTAATCCGCGAAGTGGTTCGCCTCGAGCGTATAGGTGTTGCCGGGCGGATTGGTCGTGGTGATCGTGGACGCCGTGTCCACTTCGTAGATGCCCGCGAGGTTGCCCGAACCCGCCGGTTTGCCGAAGAAGACCTCCTCGTTGGTCGCGCCGGTGCCGCTCATGAGCGAGACGCCGACGAACTTGTTCGCGCCGTCGAAGTCCGCCGTCTTGTAGTTCATCATGAAGGCCACGAACGTGCGGCCGCTGCGCGGCACCGACAGGACGCGATGGATCTGGCCGGTCACCGGCACGTTGGAATTGTAGATCCACTGCAGCTTGTTGGCGTACGGCGTCGGGTAGCCGATGGTCCCGCTCAACAGGTTCGTGTCGTCCACGTTCAAGAAGACGCGGTCGTCGCCCTGCCAGGCGCCGCTCCAGCCCTGGCCGGTGGCCAGACCGTCCTGATTGAGCAGCGTGACGTTGTTGGTGTAGGCGAACTGGTCGCAGATTTCGCCGCGCTCATACATCGGCGTCGTGACCGGGTTGGTTGCCGGCGACGCATAGGCGGCGGAATAGGTCGTGCCGGCCCGGCCGAACAGGCGGAAGTAGTTGGCCGAATTGGGCGGCACCACGAGTTCGAGGTGGCTGTCCGCACCGATGCTCCCCAGATAGGCCACCGTGGCGTTGCCATAGACGTCGTTGACCGCGAGGCTGGTCCCCTTCGCGATGCTGTTGCTGGCGATGGCGCCGTTGGTGGACCACAGCAGCGCCACGGCGGCCGCATCGTTCAGATCCCAATTGAGCACGACCATTTCGGGACCGTCGGCCGCCGCCGTGAAGTTGGTCGGACACGCCACGTAGGCCGCGATGCCGAACGAATACTGGTTCGTGGTCTGCGTCCAATCGCCGGGACGATCCGTATCGTAATCCGTGCTGACGATCTGGAAGATGAACTGCTGATCGACCGAGTTCAGCAAGTTGCCGTCGACGGTGGCGGTCAGCGCGGCGAACTCGTTGCTGATCCCTTCCCCATCCACGTCGGGGGTCATCGTCATCGAGCCGGTGGCGATCACGGTGCCGTTGCTGATGAGCGACCACACGTTGCTGGACGCATAGACGCCGCTCGGGATATCGGCCACCAGGCCGGTCACGATCAGGCCGCCCGGCAGGAAGTCGTTGGTCGCGAAATTCATGCCGTCCACGTTGAACCCGCTGTGTTCGGGCCCCTCGTCGTCTTCGTCGATCACCGTGAAGTTGAGCAGCGAATTCGTCGCCGTTCCCAGGGTCAGGATCTTGACGTTGTCGATCGTCATGCGCTTGTTGCTGCTCGACTTGTTGGTGATGCCGATCACCACGTCGTTGCTGAACGTCAGGCCGGAGATCGCATAGGTGTAGATGGTGACGGTATCCGGCGGCATGGCGGTCACGGTGCCGACGACGGTGCCGTTGACCAGCACGTCGTAGTCGAAAGCGCCGGATTCGGAGAAGGGACGCTTGTAGTCGAAGGTGATCGACGTGCAGCCGTTGGTAAGCTGAGGCGAAACCAGATAGCCCAGCGGACCGACGGTGGGCGCCTTGCCGGTCAACGGCTGGTCCCAGCGGGTGGCCTTGAACAACCACTCGCCGAGATCGGCGTTGTCGACGGGCCACGTTCCCGCGCTGGGCAAGTAGGACGAGCTGTTGCTGACCACGTTGTTGAAGGTTTCCACAAGTTCCTGGACGCCGCCGCCGAGCGTCCGGTAGTTGACGTCGTCGACCATCTGGATGCCGTTGGAACTGATGGAGGTGACGCGAGCGGTATAGACGCCCAGCGTGGCGGGATAGAACGGAGGCGGCACGCCGACGAAGATGGTGCAGACGTTCCCCTCGTTCGTCACGGCGACCGTGGCGGAGAGCGGCACGTTTTCGACCGCGAGCGTGCCGTCCGGATAGAGCAGGTCGAAGCTGGCGCCGTCGGGCCGCATGCCGGTGTACTGGTAGATGGTGAAGCTGGCCGACAGCTCGCCGTGGGCCGCCGCGTGGTCGGTCACCTCGTTGGGCACCGCGAGGGTGTCTTCGATGGAGTAGTCGATGATTTCCGGCGGCGTGGTTTCGGGGTCGTAGCAACTGCCGAGCAGCTGGACCGTCGCGTCCGGATCGTTGACGGAATCGTTGTGGATCGTCATCGTCCAGTCGAAATAGCCGCCGCCGGCCGGCGTGAAGTACACCGTGATGTTGAGCGATTCGCCCGCCGGGATCGACACCTGGTCGACGTCCGACTCGAAGAGGGCGTAGCCCGTTCCGGTGAATTCGATGTCGTCGATGTACAGCGCCATGTTGCCGCTGTTAGTCACCGTGACCGTCATGTTCGAGGTCATCCCCACCCCGACCTGGCCGAAGTCCAGCGTGTCCGGATCCACCTGGAGGTACGGCGCCAAGATGCGGAAGTAATACTGGTTCGACGCCACCAAGGTGTCGCCGACGTACTCCGGATCGAGGTCGGAGCCGACGAGGGCCAGCACGTAGTTGCCGCCCGGCAGCGACGCGCGCGCCACGGAGGTGGAGAGCGACAGGGCCGCGGACATGCCGTCGCCGTTGACGTTGGTGCCCGCCGGCAGATAGCCGGAAGCGATCACCGTGGTGCCGGTGCGGAGGACGTAGCGGTTGCTGGCAACGACGAGGCCGCTGTCGTAGTCCTGGATGTCCCAGACGATGGGCAAACCGTCCGCCGGCACGTCCGCGAGGAGGATGTCCGGCCCGGGCGAACCGCTCGAAGGTTCGACGCCGCCGACGTAGACGTTGACGATTTCGGGGCCTTCCACGTCGTCGTCGTCCACGGTGAAGTGCATCAGCTTGCCGAGCGAGCCTTCCATCTCGTGGAACCCGAGGTCATCGATCGTGTCGATGGCGTAGGTGGCCCATTCCAGATCGTTGTAGACCGAAGCCGCGTTGGTCACCGAGATCAGGCGACGGCGGGTGGTGTCCTGATAGTAGTTGCCGCCGCTGGGACTGGCGCCGAAGGCGTCCACGGGAACTTCTTCGCCGATGCCCTTCATCAGGAAGATGGAATCGTCGCCGTTGAAGGAGCAGATGTTGTCGTTGGTCCAGTCCGCCACGGCCAGGATGCCGGCGGCCGCGCCGGAATTCGCGATCACGAAGGTGTCGCCCGGATTCAGGATCCGATCAGGCAGTTCTTCGTAATCCCCCCATGCGGTCGTGTTGTCCCGTTGGAGGCGGAAACCGTAGTTGGAGATCACCACCGGCACGCCGGTGCCGTTGAAGATTTCAACGGCCTTGTTGTTGCTGCTGCCCTCGACGTATTCGGTGATGATCAGGTCGTCGGCGACCGTCACGCCGTCGGCGGTATAGAGCGTCTGGGTGGCGCCGATCAGGTTGGAGGCCATCAGCGTCACCTGGAGCTGGTAGTTGGTGGACGGCGTGGCCGGCCAGTAGCCCGGATGGGCGGCGTCGGACAGCGTATAGGACAGGCCGTCGGACGACGTCCAGGTGTCGAAGGCCTCGTTCGTCAGGATGACGTCGCCATCGTCGTTGACGAGGTTGTAGGACGCGCTGAGGAGGCCGCGCACGTGGAAGACCTCGGCGGAGACGGCGAACACGCCGGAGGTGATCATGGCGTCGTTCACCCACCGGTTCTGGCCGACGAAGTAGTTGGAGACCATCGGCCAGTTGGTGGACACGGTCGGGATGCCGGTGCCGATGATCTGGATCGGGTACGGATTCACGCCCGAGTTGTTCGACACCACCAAGGTGGCGGTATAGTTGCTGGTTCCGGAATTCGTCGGCCAGAACGTGACGGTGAAGCTGTTGCTTTCCAGATACGTGAGGATGTCGTCGAAGCGGTTCGTGCTGATCGTGAAGTAGCCCGCGTCGGTTCCGGAGATCGTGATGGACGGGTCGTTGGTCACGTACAGCGGGACGTTGTCGCCGCCGCTGTTGGCGATCCAGACCGTCAGGTTGCTGGAGAGCGTGGATTCCACGTCGCCGAAGTCCACCAGCGACGGCCACGGGATCAGGCCGGGCTGGCCGATCAGTTCGGGCCAGATGGACGACACGCGGATTTCGTCCCAGATCGCGCCGCCGAGCCAGCCGGAATCGCTGCCGCCCTTGAGTTCGATGGACGTGAACTGCGAAATGGCGCCCAGACCCGACCATTCCGCATCCCAAGTCGCGGGTTCCAGGTACGGGATGTTTTCGCCGCGGTAGAAGCACTTGGCGTAGGCGGTGTCGACGTCGAAGTCGTACTTGATCACCATCCAGTACCAGTTGTTGGTGTCGGCATTCCATTCGTTCATGGCATAGGTGCTGAGGGCGTTCGCGCCGCCGCGGCGGATGCTGAACAGATTGCTCGCGCCGTACACCTTGCCGAATTCCAGTTGGGTGTTGTCGCCGTCCATCAGGCCGATGGTCATGTACTTGTTGGCGCTATCCACGTCGCCGTACCGGTAAGCCACGATGGCGCCCACGAAGATCGTGCCGCTGTTGGTGGCGGTGATCGTGCGGCGCGCGGTGTTGTTGCCCGTGCCGTTGGCTTCCAGCACGGCGCGGTTGCCGACGACGGTCGGGTAGTTCGACTGGGTGACGCGGAACATGGGCTGGCCGGTCACGCCGTTGGTCTGCACGGTCCAGCCGTGGCCCGCCCCGGCGGTCGTCAGGCTCCAGCCGGCGGTCCACTGGTGGCCACCGGTCTTGTTGGAGAAGCTGCCGACGTTCAGGTCCACGTTCGTGTAGGAGAAGGTTTCCGAATACACGTTCGAGGGATACGGCATGGTGATCAACGGGCTGCCGGGGATCAGGCCGTCCGAGTAGTACGGATACGGCAAGCCCAAGCCGTCGCCCTGGATGCTGTAGATCCGGTAGTGGTTGGTGGCGTTCGACGGCACCACGTGTTCGCGGAAGCCGGCGGCGGGGCCCTTGTAGACGACCGTCGCGGTGTCGATGGCGTCGCCCTGCGCGTAATTGGTGCTGGGCCACGGGAACTGGGTGACCTGGGCGACCGTCGAATGGAGCACGAGGATGGGATCGCCGTTCGGGTTGCCCGCGACCGTGGACCGGGTCATTTCGCGACCGTCCAGCGCCAGAACCGCGGACGTCACGTTGCTGACGGGGGTCCGGAAGCCGACGGCCGGAGCGCTCCACACGCCGGTGCTTTCGCTGGTGTCGTTGGTGCCCACGATCCAATAGTAGTAGGGCCAGCCCGGAACGGCGGTCGTGTCGTCGAAGGTCACGACGTCGGCGGAAACGGTGCCGACGCAATCGGCCGTGTTGGTGTCGTAGGACAGGCTGCGCCAGACGCCGTAGGCGGTCTCGCCGACGATGTCGTCCCAGGTCACGACGACCTTGTTCGTATAGGTGCCTTCGGTGGCCGCCACGTTCGTCACCGTGGCCAGCCGGCGATAGCCCGTGTCGTTGGTGCCCACGGCGCTGGAGCCGGCCCGGTTCGTCGCCGTCACCCAGTAGTAATAGAGCTGGCCGGGAACGGCCGTCGTGTCGTTCCAGTTCGTCGTGCTCATCCCGTTCGTATGGATGGCGCCGGCGTTCGTCGCGCTGGCGATGTCGTCCGAGGTCCAGCGCCAGATCAGGTAGCCGGTTTCCGTCGACATGTCGCTCCAGTCCAGCGCCACGTGGTTGGTGCTGGTGCCGTCGGACGCCTGCAGATCCAGCTCCGGCGGCGGCGACGGCGGGGTCACCGTCGTGATCACCGGCTCGGTGTCCGAATTCGCGCTGACGCAGCCGCCGTCGCTTTCCGCGCGCACGCGGTAGTAGTAGGTCGCGTCTTCGACCAGGCCCGTCACGATCTGGCTGGTGGCGGGACTCGCCACGTACAGGTCCTCGTACCCGTCCACGTAGCTCGAACCGATGGTCGCGCCCATCACCTTGACGTCGTCGATGACCCAGACTTCGGACGACGCGTTGTTGGTCGTGACGATCTTGAGGGCCAGCGAGGAAGCCGTGTCGGGGATGGAGATGCGCGCGGTGGCGTAGTTGTTCTCGTTGGAGCCGGACTGCGGCGCCGACACGCTGACGGGCGTGCCCGCGACGGTTTCCACGACGCCCGTGGCGGTGAAGCCCCAGCGCGCGTTGGCGGTGGCGGCGCCGGTGATTTCGACGTCCGGAACGACGGCGAAGGCCGCGCCGTTCACCGCCACGTAGATCTCCACCTTGTCGGTCAATTCCGCGCCGTTGGTGTTGTTGGTCGCGATGCTGGCCACGTGCACTTCCACGGTGCGGGACATGTAGCCCTCGAGGGACGAAGCGGCGAGCTGCAGCGTGCCGGCGCCGTTGCGGCGCTGCCACGAATAGCTGCCCGTCCGGATGCGGCCGGCCGTCGGATTGTCGGTCAGCGGATTCTCGTTCGAAACGTAGGCGTTGCCCAAGGTGATGGTCCAGTTGTCGCCCACGCCGCCTTCGAAGCCCTGGCCCAGGAACGTTTCCTGCGCGCCGGCGGAGCCGCCCGTGAAGTACGGGTTCATGCTGACGTCGAGCCGGTAGCCGTTCGCGCCCTCCGAAGCCTCCCACCAGGCCACGAAGCTGTTGGTCGTGATGTTTTCGGCCGGCAGCACCTGCGGCGGCGGCGGCGGCGAGGTCGTGTCGTCGTCCGCCAAGCCGTCCGAGTAGCGGCCGTCGTAGTACGAGAACATCATGTAGTAGTAGTGCGTGCAGCTGACCAGACCCGTCTGGACCTGCGGCGAAACGCCGCCCAGATAGGCCACCGTGCCGCCCGCGAACGCCTCGCCCACCGCCGGCGGCGCGCCCGCGGGATCCGTGAAGACGCCGGTTTCGTTGTACACGATCACCACGTCCTGCCCCGCCCCGTTCTTTTCGAATTCCAGGGTCATCGAAGTCGGCCCGTCCGGCGCCACGCCGAAGTAGTCCGGATCTTCGACCGACGGCACGAAGGTCAGATAGAGGTCGCCGTTGGCGACGTCGTTCGAAACCCCGAAGGTTCCGTTGTAGAGTTCCGGCGCGAAGCCGGACACGTCCACCAGGAAGTTGGTGGCGTCGAAGCCCGACACGCCCGCCGCGGGGCCGTCGACCACCAGCCATTCCTGGTTGACGCCGGGGGCGAAGTCCGCGCCGGCGCCGGTGACCCAGAGGATAAACTGGCCGCCGGAGGGGCACGTGACCGTGCCGCTGGCGGCAAGGAGGTCCCAATCCGTTCCGGCCGTTCCGGTCGCCGACGGCATGTCGATCTTCAGGGTGCCGGTGGCGTTCAGCGCAACCGTGCCGCTGGCGGTCAGGGTACCGGCCGTGCTGGCGTCGTTGGCGGGATCCACGAGGCCCCAGATGGACAACGGCCCAACGGTGCCGGCGCCGCGCAGGATGCCGCCGGATTCGACGGTATGGGTCGATCCGGCCGCGGAACCGCTCACGACGAGAACGCCGGCGTTGACCGTCGTGTTGCTCAGATAGGTGTTCACGGCCGAAACCGTCATCGTGCCCGGAGCCGTCTTGATGAATCCGCCGTTGGAGAGGACGCCGCTGAGCGTCGCGACGTTGCTGACGGAAATGGCATGGACGCCCGCGGCGAAATCCACGGTGTTGGTCAGGAACAGCGGGCCGCGATAGGTGCCCAGCGCGCCCAGGGCCACGTCGCCTTCGATCGAGACCGGCTTGACCACCGTGCGGGCCGTCGAGTTGCTGGAGGTCAGCATGGCGCGGTCCAAGAGCCGCAGGGTGCCGCCGCCGTCCGAGAGGTCTTCCACGAGGCGCAGGGGGCCTTGCTCCACGACGATGCTGCCCGCCAGGGTGGACCCGCGCAGGAAGAAACTGCCGGCCCCGCTCTTGCGCAGCGCGCCGTCGCCGGTCGTCTTGGTGCCGGTGAGTTGGTTCGCCACCATCGTGAAGGTGGCGGCGTTGGTGACGTAGAGCGTATGGGTGCCGGCCGACAGGGAGCCATAGGTATTGAAGGAGCCCGCCGCGATGGCGATCGAGGCATCCGCGCCCAGCGTCACGTTGCCGCGCCACTCGCCGACGCCGCTGGAAATTTGCCGGATGGCGCCGCCGTTGTTCGTGCCGGTGCCGTACAAGGTGGAGTTCACCGGCCGCCAGTTGAAGTTGCCGTTGAGTTCCAGCGTCGCGTTGGTGCCGACCGTGATCGCGCCGACGCCCATGGCATTGGTGCTGGAATTCAGCTGCACTCCGCCCTCGTCGACGAACAAACCGCCGGTAAAGGCGTTGTTCGCGGACAGCACGACCGGACCCAAGCCTTCCTTGTGCAGCGCCTGCGCGCCCGAAATCTGGGCGCCGGCCGTGAAGGTCGCGGTCGAATCATTCGTCCAGACCTGCGGACCGGCCAGTTCCACGAGGCACGCCAGGATGTGCGAGCCCGCCGCATCCGCGTAGATGCCGATGCCGTTGGTGCCCACGGAGAGCTGCGTGCCGGAGAAGATCAGCGAAGTGTCCGCTTGGTCGGTGAAGCGCAAGCCGCGGACCGGGCGGATGCCGGCGGTCAGGATGGTGGAACCGGAACCCAGCCCCGTATAGAAGACGTGGATCTTGTCCATGTTCGGCACGAGATCGCCCACCCAGTTGGCATCCGTGTCCCAGCGCGCGTCGGAGCCTTCGCCGTCCCAGACCGGAATGCCGCCGCCGGTCGTGAACGTCAGGAGCAGGTCGTTGCCGTCCTGGGCCACGTTGAACTTGCCGCCGGCCAGGTCGGGGAAGAAGCCCGACGTGTCCACGTAGAACTTGTTCGCGCTGAAGCCCGCCACCGACGAAATGCCGCTCATGATCTTCCACGAGTAGTTGTTGGTGGGATCGAATCCGACCGGATTGCCCGCCGGCTTGATGGTGAAGGTGCCGCCGGCTTGCACCGTGATGCCGCCGTAGGAATTGACGAAGTCCCAATCCGTGCCCGCCACGCCGTCGACGTCGTTCATATCCACCTTCATGGACCCGCCGCCCACCAGTTCGATCGGTCCGGATTGCAGCGTGTCGATATAGCCGAAGTCGTTGCCCGGATCGACCGTGCCGCCGATCGTCAGGTCGCCGATCGGGCCGTTGCCCATCAGGGTGCCGGACGAATAGACCGTATGCGCCGAGTAGGCCGAATCCCCTCTCACGATGAGGTAGCCGTTGCTGATGGTGGTCAGGCCGGTATAGGTGTTGGTGCCGGCCATGATCATCGTGCCGGTGCCCTTCTTGTTCAGGCCGCCAGACCCGCTGATCACGCCGCTCCAGGTCGTGTTGCTGCCGTTGCCGCCCGCGGTCAGATACGCGGTGCCCAGCCAAACCTGTCCCGCCTCGCCGGCCGGATCGTCGTCGCCGTCCTGCAGCGAACCGATGGTCTGGTTGTTGCTGTCCAGATTGAAGATCGCGCCCGTCGAGACCAGGAACGGCGTCGTGACCGACGTCGCCTCCGGCAGCGTCGTGCGCAGCATGCCGTTGCTGAGATAGGTGCAACCGATCCAGGAACTGGCCGCCGACAGCGTCACGGTGCTGGCGCTGTCCTTGACGACGTGCCGCACGAGGCTGAGGATGCCGTTGCTGACGACGTGGATCGGTCCGGCGCTGCCCAGATAGAGATCCTGGCCGCCATCGGTGCCGTTGATGCCGCCGACGATCGTCAGCGCGGTATTCGCGTCGGCGGTGATCCGCGCGGCGGCGGCCAAGGTGATCGGGCCGGTCCAGCGGTTGCTGTAGAACATGTTGCGCAGCGCGCCGTCGTCGTCGATGCCCCAGCCGGAAAGGGTCAGGGGTTCGTTCGTGTACGTGGTCGCCGCCAAAGGCCGGAGTTGCAACGCGCCGCTGCTGCCGACCACGGTCCGGCCGGAGATGCTGCCGAGCGCCCAGGCATCTTGAATGCTCAGCGGCCCTTCTTCCACGTCCATGATGCCGCGGAACGTGTTCCGATCGCCCTTCCGGCCCGTCCCCACCAGATGGAAGCGGCCCGAACCGGTCTTGGTCACGTTGCCGGTCCCGGTCACCTGGGTGTAGAACGTGAACACGTTGGTCGAGGAACTGGTCCACGGCTGTTCCGTCCACAACTGCAATTCATCGACCGCCAGGGTATTCGTGCCCGCCGCCGTCTGGTTTGTGCCGGCCTGGACTTCGATGCCCTGATGGGACAATTCCATGACCGTGGAGTTGCCGTTACCATAGATATAAACGCCGTTGGTCTGCCGATAATCGAAGCGCAGACCCAAGACGGGGTAATGGTTGCCCGCGTTGCCGTTGAAGTTGATCGATCCGGCCCGGTTGACTTCGCCGGCGGAGCGACCCATCACCTCGTAGAAGACGGTGACTTCGACGTCCATGCGCGGCAACTGGTCGCCGACCCAGTTGTCGGCCTTGAACCACAGGCTTTGGTTGGCGCCGCCATCCCAGACGGGCTGGCGACCGACGTTGAACAGGTTCGTCCAGCGGGTGGCCACGCGGATTTCATCCCACTTGACAACTCCGGCACCGGTGGCGCCGCCGCCGACCAAGCGAATGCCGTAGAAGTTCGTCGAGAACACGTCGGCCATCCGGTACTGCGCGTGCCAGTTGTTGGTCGACGGTTCGTCCGTCGCCGCCGGCTTGATGATATCGTTGGTCGTGTAGACCAGCAGATAGGCCGTCTTGGTGGCCTTGACGAACTTCATGACGTAGGTGTAATCCACGCCCGCCTGGATCTCGTGGGTGCTGTTGGAGACCGGAGTGCCGCCGTGCAGCAGACACTGGATGCCGCCGTTGGTGCTGCCGGGAGGCAGGCCGACCCGGAACAGCGGCGTCGTTCCGCCCGAACCGCCGACGACTTCAACGCCTGCATATTGGTCGGCGCCCGGCGTCTGAACGTTCATGACCCAGCTCATGTACAGGTTGGTCGTGGTGATGGCCGTCATGAAGTTGCGGGACAACGTCGCCGTGTCGCCGTTCCCCAGCGTGGTCATGGCCAAATTGCCGCCGACGTCGGGATAGGCGAGCGCCGGCTGCAAGCTGTTGGTCCCGGAGGTGAACGTCTCCGAGCCGCCGCCTTCGGTCCACCCGCCGGCGCCGCTCCAACCTTGGCCACGGTCGAATCCGTCCAGATTCATCCCATTGGTTCGCGAGAACGGCTCCAGGATCATGCCGGGCAGGAAGATCGGCGTGTAGACTTCCCACGTCGTAATGGCCATCGAGTAGACCGAATCCGCGCCCGTGCCCGAAACCGAGGTCAAGAGGTAGAAGTTGGTCGTGTTCTGGGGCACTTCATGGTCGAGACCTTCGGCGCTGCCCTTGTAGAGGACGGTGCCGCCGCCGCAAGCGGCGCCCACGGCGTATTCGGTTCCGTCGAGCGGCCCGGTCGGCTGCGAACTGCTGCTGTGCACCAGCAGCACGTCGTAGGCCGGCGCTTTCTTCCAGCTCAGCCGCACCATTTCGTGCAGATCCGCTTCGACCACGAAGTTCGACGGCGAAGCGATGCCGGCAACGGCCCGGATCGCAAACGTGTAGGGCGACTTCCCGGTCACGTTGTTCGTGATGTAGACCGTGGCCGTGTTCGTGCCGGTGCTTCCGGCCAAGTATGCGATGGTGAAGTAGCCCACCTCGCCCGCGGCAAGCGTCAGCGGCGGCTGGTTCGAGACCGTGAAGGTCGTCGATCCGCCCACGGCGACCGGCAGCAGATCCACCGGCGCCAAGCCGGGGTTGGTGACCGCGAAAGTCTGCAGATACGGCACGCCGACCGACAGCAGGCCGAAGTCCGTGCCGTCCGCCGCCGAGGGCACCGCATTGCTGATGGCGATGACCGCGTCGTTGGTGCCCAGCACTTCGAGATCCGGCATCTGGTATTCGACGTACAGGTCGCCGTCGTGTTCGGTGACCATGAAAGAGCCGCCCTGCAAATCGCCGCCGAATTCGGAGACGTCCACGCGGAACTTGTTGCGGGCGTAGCCCGTCACCAAGCCGCTGTCGGAATCGATGAGGATCCACTTCCAGGGCAGTTCGGCGTCGAAGCCGGTACCGGCGCCCACGAGTTCCACGACGAACGGATCGGTCGCCGAGGAGTTCACCGTGATGCCACCCGTGGCCGAGATCAGATCCCAATCCGTTCCCGGCGTGCCGTTGGTGGCGATGTCGTCGATCTCGAACCGATAGGTGCCGTTGGCCGACAGATAGACGTTGGAGGCATAGAGGATGCCGGGCGAGGAACCCGGGAGAACGCGGCCGCCGATCATCAGGTCGCCCACCGTGCCGGTGCCCGTCAGCGTGCCGCCGGATCCGACCACGTGGGCCGACCGCGGGCAAGAGCCGCTCATCACCATGGTGCCCTCGTTGATCATCGTGATGCCTTCGTAGGTGCTGCTGCCGGTGATGGTCAGCTGGCCGTTGCCGTCCTTCTCCATCTGGCCGGTGCCGCTCATGTTGCCGGAATAGGTCCCGTCCGTCGTCTGGCGGAAGATCACCAAGCCGTTGTTGACGATGTCGCCGATCAGGCTGTCCGTATCGCCTTCCAGGCTGCCGGCGGAAACGGTCAGGCCGACGCCGACGGGGGTCGTCCCGCTCAGGATCATCAAGCCCGGGCCCGCCTTGTTCAGGTTGCCGTTGGTCACGCTGCCGGTGAATTCCACCCACTTCGTGACGGGATTGCTGACCGTCAGCGTGCGGGTCGCGCCGTTCAGGTCGGCGTCGCCGTTGAAGATCAGCGTGCCCGTCCGGGTCGCCGCCTCGCCGAAGGACACGTTGCCTTGGAACAGCACGTGCCGCGAAATCGTGTAGTCCGCGACGCTGGAAGACTTCATCACCACGTTGTTGCCGAAGACCAGCGACGTCGGACTGGCGCCGATCGCGTTGGCGTTGCCGATGCGGAGTTCACCTTCCTCCAGGGTCATGAGGCCCGTCAGGCCAGAATTGTTGCCCGTCAAGGTCAACCGGCTGGGCCCGTCCTTCACGAAGGCGCCGTCTCCATCCGTCCGCGTACCGGACAAATCGCCGCCGATCCGCAGTTCGGTCGCCTCGGCCGCAACGCCGACGGTCAGGGTATTGATGCCGATGGCGACGTCGCCGCTGAGCACCGGCGAATTGCTGACCGCTTGGATGCGGACGTCGGAAGCCAAGGTCACGTCGCCCTTGTAGTCCACGTTGTTCTGGACGAAGCGCAGGGCGCCGCCGTCGGCGATGCCCGTGCCCGTCAGCGTCAGCGGCTCGGATGCGTAATCCACCGCGTTGCCGCCGCCGTGCAGTTCCAGCACCGCGCCGTCGGCCACCGTCGTGCCGGCCCCGGTCGTGCCGAGGGCGTTGGTGCCGCGGATCTGCAGCGCGCCTTCGCTGATCGTCATCGTGCCCGAGAACGTGCTGTCGTTGCCCGTCAGGACGATCCGGCCGCTGCCGTATTTGGTCACCGCGCCCGCGCCCATCAGCGAACCGGCGATCGTGAAGTTCCGCGCGGACGCGTTCGTCCAGCCCTGCGCCGCCGCCGCCGTGAGGGCGGACTCGACGACGTGGTCGCCCGTCGAACCCGCGCCGACGCCGATGCCGCCGCCGAAGATCGTCAGGTTGTTGCTGCGGATGGTGATGCTGTCCGCGGCGTCGTCGCGGAAGCGCAGGGCCTTCACGACCTGATCGCCGTTGAGGTCGACGTTGGCGCTGACCAAGCCGGCGGACTGGTAGAAGTAGGCCGTGGCGTTCGTCTGCGGCAGTTCGTCGCCCACCCAGTTGGTCGGATTGAGCCAGTTGCTGCGGTCGTTGATGGCTTCGCCGTCCCAGATCGATTCATAGGCCAGCGTCGTGGCCGATTCGGTCGCCGTGTTGCCGCTGGTGCAATCTTCGGACGCGTACGCGCGCACGCGGTAATAGTAGGTGACTTCCGGCAGCAGTCCGGTCACCACCAGGCTCGACCCGCCCACGGTCCGGTTCGAGTAGCCGGCGATGAAGACGCCGCGGGGATCCAGGATGTTCGTCACCGTCACGTCCACGATGCCCGCGCCCACGCCCGCCGACGAGCTGAGCGTCTGCAGGCGCACCATCACCTGCGAGCCGTTGTAGGCGCTCAGGTCGAACGGCGGATCCATCGCCGTCAGGGTCGTGTTCACCGGCGTCCGGGTGCCGACGTTGGTCCAGGTCGAGCCGTTGTTGGTCGAGATCGACACCGTGATGCGGTTGCGGAAGTCGCCGTTGCCGCCGCCGCCGAAGATGCGGGCGCGGAACGTGAGCACTTCCGAACTGCCCGCGTCGAAATCGAGCGCCGGGGTGGCCAACGCGGCGGTATTGGTGCGCAGGGCCACGTAGCCGGCGGACTGCAGCAGGTTCGTCTCGAGCCAGGTGCCGCCGGTGCCCTCGCCCAGCACGCCGTTGTGGTAGGCCGCGACGTTCGGGTCGTAGCCGCCGAGGAAGGTCAGGTTCGTGCTGACGTCGAGCCGATAGCTGACCGCGCCGGCCACGGCCGTCCAGTTGGCCTGGAAGGTCGTCGAGGCGATATCGGTCGCCGCGAGCGTGGCCGGCAGGTTGGTGAAGCATTCGCCCAGGAACGAGACGACCTGGCCGTAGGCGATCCGCTCGTCGTTCTGGGCGTAGGCCCGCACGTAGTAGGTCACGCCGCCGACGGTCGGGCTGACCGTGCTTTCGTAGGTGCCCAGGCCCGCGCCCGCGCCGTCCAGCGTATGGCTGTCGAGGATCGACGGATCGCCCGTCGTATTCCACACCACGCCGCGGTTCGTGATGGCGGAGCCGCCGACGTCGCTCACGTCGCCGCCGCTCTTGGCGGAACCGAGGACGTTGTTGCTGATCGGCAGGGTCGTCAGCACCGGCGGCGTCTGCGTGCGCCGGCCGAGGGCGCCACTGGCCTGGAAGTCGCTCTGGGTCGCGCTGGTGTCGTTCGTCGCCCGCAGCCAATAATAGTACGGCGTGCTGGTGACGGCCGAGTAGTCGTCGTAATTGGTCTCGTTGGGCGAGATGTCTTCCAGCCACGTCGCCGTGCCGGAGTTGTCCACCGTGTTCCGCCACAGGGCATAGCCCGTCTCGCCTTCGCTGTCCGTCCAGGTGATCCGGATCCGGTCGTCGTAGGTATTGTAGCTCGCCGAGAGGTCGGCCACGATCGCCAGTTTCCGGTAGCCCGGATCGGAGGTGCCCCAGTCGCCCATCCCCGCGCTGCTGCTGTTGGTCGCCCGGACCCAGTACCAATACTGCTGGCCCGGCACCGCCGCGACGTCGTCGAAGGTCGTTTCGTCCGCCGCGGCCTCGCCGACGCACACCGCCGCGACGGTATCGGTCGATTCGGACCGCCAGATGGCGTAGGCCGTTTCGCCGCCGTTCAGATCCGTCCACGTCACGGCCACCCGGTCCGTATAGGTCCCGTCCGTCGCGCCCACGCCCGACACCGTTCCCATGGCCCGGTAGCCGGAATCGCCCAGACCGACGTTGCCGCCGTAGGAATTCGTGGCCACCACGAAGTACCAGTACAGATCGCCCGGCGCCGTGGTGACGTCGAAGAAGTTCGTCACGTTGCCGCCCGCCACGACCACGTCGTCCAGATACCAGGAGTTGAAGGCCGACACGAAGCGGAACATCACGTTCGTGGCGCCCGACAGGTCCGGGCCGGTGGTTAGATCCTGGGTTTCCGTGGCGCCGGCCGCGGAGACCGTGAACGTGCCCAGCGGCGTCCAGGTCGCGCCGCTATCCAGACTGTAGTAGTTGGTCGTGGTATAGCCGTCGCCGCCGACGCTGGCATCGACGTGGAACGCCAATTGCGTGGGATAGTTGACGGCCGGCGAGGTCAGCGTGTCGCCCGCGGTAAAGGCGCGGCAGGGACTGGCCAGGCCGTAATGCGCCGCATCGGTGTCGTTGGCCGTGCCGCCGTCCGTCCAGTCGGTGAAGGCCACGAAATCTTCGTTCAGCAGCGTCCAGCCCGCGCGATCGTTCGTCGCGATCGCCGTCGCGGTGTCGAATTCGTCCAGCGTGTTGCGATAGATCACGAAGCTGTCCGCCAGGGCCACGTCGGTCCAGGTCACGTGCACGTAGGCCGCGCTCGTGCCGTCCGAGGCCTGCACGTTGTCCGGACCTTGCGGCGACAGGTCGCGCGTCAGCACCGGTTCGGTGGCCGAATTCGCGCTCAGGCAGCTGCCGGCGCCCTCCGCCCGCACGCGGAAGTAGTACCAGGTGTTCGTCGACAGGTTCGTCACGATCTGGCTGACGGACGCCACCGGCCGGTTGGAATAGCCCGGCAGGTAGGACGGCTCGCCGGAGCCCTGCGAGATCCGCCAATTGTCCAGATAGAAGCGCTTGGCGGTGTTGACGGTGGCGGTGAGGCGGACCTTGCACGACGCCGTCCCGTTGGTGATGACGTTGGTATACGTCAGCATGTCGTTCGTCAGGGTGATGGTCTCGCCCGTCTGCACGTAGGTCACGCCGTCGGTGGCGACGGCGACGTACAGGACGGGGGTGTCGGTTCCGTACCGGCGGGCGTCGAAAGTGAATTCCGCCACGCCGCCGGCGGCCGACAGATCCAGCGTCGGCGTCGTCAGGATTCCGGCCGTGTCGCTGCTGCCCATCTTGACCTCGCCCGCGTTGTCGTAGATCTTGATGCCGGTCCAGCCCGGCGTTTCCATGTAGGTGTCCAAATCCCCGCCCCGATCCGTGGAGCCGTTGAGCACCACGAACCCGGCGAAGCTTTCCGTGATCGCGTCGACGACGCTGCTGCCTTCAAGGAAGTACTGGTTGGTGCCGACGTCGAGGTAGTAGCCCGCCGCGCCCGGGAGCGCGCTCCACTGCGCGGTGAAGTCCAGCCCGTTCGTCGGATTCACGAACAGCCCGGTGACCACGCCGCTGAAGCACGGCGTCTGGAAGCTCTTCTGGTCGCCGTACACGACGCCCGAAACGTTGCTGGCATAGGCGCGCACGTAATAGGTCTGGCCCGCGATCAGCCCCGAAAGGTAGTTGGTAAACGCTCCTGGCCCGCCGTCGGCGTGGACGTCCTGGCCGTCGGCCGTCGTCGGATTCTGGCTCGTGCTCCAGACCACGCCGCGTTCCGTCACTTCGCTGGTGCCTTCGTTGATGACGTTGCCGCCGCCGTTCGCGCCGCCGGACGTGATGCCGTTGGGCGTATCCGTCGTCACGATCGGCAGGTTGGGATCCAGCCGCCGGCCCAGCGCGCCGTCCGCTTGGAAGTCGCTCGTGCTGGAGCTGGTGCTGTTCGTCGCGAGGATCCAGTAGAAGTACTCGATGCCGGGCGTCGCCGCGACGTCGTCGTAGTTCGTGACGCCGGCGCCCACCGAATCCAGATAGGAGGCCGTGCCCGAATTGTTGACGACGTTGACCCAGATGGCATAGCCCGTTTCGCCGACGACGTCCGCCCACGACACGGCGATCCGGTCGCTGTAGTCGTCGTAGCTGGCATCCACGTTCGCCGGCGTCGCCATCTTCCGATAGCCGCCATCCGCGGTGCTCCAGTCGCTCGTGCTGCTGCTCGAACTGGCCTCGGCCATCATCCAGTACCAATATTGCTGGCCCGGAATCGCCGTCGTGTCCAGATAGCCGCTGCTCTGGACGCCCAGATCGCCGGCGCCGGCCGGATCGGAATCCACGTCGCGGTAGATCCGGTACGTCGTTGCCCCGCTCGAGCCCGTCCAGGTCACGGCCACGTTGTTGGTGCTGGCGCCGTCCGTCGCCGCCACGTCCGTCGGCGCCGCGAGCCGCCGGTAGCCGGAATCCGGCGCGCTCTTGGCGCTCGAACCGATCGCGTTGGAAGCCGAGACCCAGTAGTAGTAGATCTGACCCGGCGTCGCCGTCGTGTCGTTGAACGTCGTGTCGTCCGTCGCGGTCTGCCCGATGACCGTCGCGCTGGCCGGGATGTTCAACGTGTACCGCCAGATCGTGTAGCCCGTCTCGTCGTCCACGTTGGCCCAGGTCAATTCCACCCGATCGGTGTACAAGCCGTCCGAGGCGTCCAGCGCCGTCGGCGCATAGGGCGACCCGCTCCGCGTCGTCACGGTATTGGTCGTGGAATTGTCGCTGACGCAACCGCCGTCCCCTTCCGTCCGGAGGCGGAAGTAGTACGCCGTGGCTTCCTCGAGGCCCGTCACCGACGTGCTCGTGCCCGCCACGAACAGGTTCGAGAAGCCCGGCACGTAGGCCGGCGTTCCGCCGCTGCCGCTCCAGCCCTGCACGATGAAATTCGTCGTGCCGACGCCGGAACTGGCGGCGGCATACGGCGTCTGCCAGCGGATGCGCGTCTGCGCGAAGCCCAGGTTCGCCGTGTTCGTCAGCGTCGGCATCGTCTGGAACGTATTGACCCAAGGCGAGACCACGCCCATGACCGTCCAGTCCACGCCGTCGTTGGTCGAAATCGACACCGTGATGTTCGTCCGCTGCGTGCCCGACACCGTCCCGTAGGAACGCGCCCGGAAGTCCACCGTCAGGTTGGTGTAGCCCACCGTCGAGAACGCCGGCGACGTCACCACCGAGGAGGACGACAGCATCGTGAGATAGCCGGAACCCGACGTGAGATCCCAGCCGGACCACCCGTTGGTGATCGCGCCGGCCGAGGTGGCCGCGTTGCTGGCCAGCAGGAATTGGGTGCCCGCCCCGCCAGCGGCGGAGAAGGTGTCGCTCGCGCTGACGTCGATGTAGTAGCCGGCCGCGCCTTCCACCGCGTCCCAGGCCGCCGTGAAGTCGTAGTAGTTCGTCACGCTGACCCAGATCGTCGTCGGCGGATCGGGCGTCGTCGTCGTCGCGTCGTCGCTGATCGCCGTGGACCACATGGAGCCGGCCGGCAGGTACGACCAGGCCCGGTAGAAATACTGCGAGCAGGAATCCAGCCCGGTGTGGTTGTAGCTCGAGCCGGTCCCGTTGTAGATCAGGGTGCCGCCCGCGAACGCGTTGCCGATCGCCGGCGGATCGCCCGCCGGCGAATCGAAGATGCCCGTCGTGTTGAACACGATCACCACGGCTTGCTGGGCCGCGTTCGTCGCGAACGCCAGATCGATCTGCGACACGCTGGCCGCCGTCGCCGTCAGCAAGGTCGGCGGCGCCACGGAGCTGATCCGCGTCGTCACCGACCCCGTCGGGGAATTCCCGCTCTCGCAGTACGGCGATTCCGCCCGGACGCGGAAGTAATACGTCGTATCTTCTACCAGCCCCGTGACCGAGACGCTCGTGCCCGCAGATACCAGCCGGTCCTCGTAGCCGGGAACGAAGGAACCGGCCGGACCGGTCAGCGACACGTCGTCGATGTAGTAGTATTCTCCGGAATCGAGACCCACCGCATACACAACCACGTAGACTTGCGTCGCCGTCGCCGAAACGGCGACCGAATATGGATTCGGAGAAACAGTCGTGGGATCGGCCACGTTGGTATCCCCGAATTCGATCGGGGTGTTGTTGTAGCCGTCCACCAACTTGATCGTATTGGAACTGAGAACGCCTCCTTCGTAGGTGTAAATGGCCAGGAACAGATCTTCGCCGGAATCCGGTCCCGCCCCGGCGAAGGCCACCGTTACCGTCGCCGCCGCGGTGCCCGACAATGCAACGGGATCGAACGTTGCCGACGCCGTGGCAGTGCCGTCGAACCGGAGCGAGTAGCTGCCCGAGTTTTTCTTGGTCGTGCTCGTTGTCACCGTACCTGCAGTCGTATAGTCCCAAGTATCCCCCGCCCCTCCTTCAAATCCTTGGAAGCCGAGGTCGGACGAGCCGCCAAAATCAACAGCCGGACTCACGTCGATGCGGTAGGTGGCGGCGCCGCCCAGGGCCGACCAGTTCGCGGTGAAGTCGGTGAAGTTCGTCGGATTCGCCCAGACGCTCGCCACCGCGTTGGTGAAGCAGGAGTTGGTGAGGCCCTTGTTTTCGCCGTAGGCGACGCCGTAGCTGTTGCTGGCGTAGGCGCGCACGAAGTAGCTCTCGCCCGCGACCAGGCCGGAGATGAAGTTCGTGAAGGTCCCGGTGCCGCCGGCGGCCGCCGCGCTCTTGTTGTCGGCCGTCGTGGGATCCGGACTCGTGTCCCAGACCACGCCGCGCTCGGTCACCGTGTCGCCGCCGCCGTCGGTCACGTTGCCGCCGCCGTTGGCGCTGGACTGGGTGATCTCGGTGGGATCGTCCGTCGTCACGACGGGCAGGTTGGGATCCGTCCGCCGGCCGAGGGCGCCGTTGGCCTGCAGATCGCTCTGGCTGGCGCTGGTGCTGTTGGTCGCCCGCACCCAGTAGTAGTATTCCACGCCCGGCGTCGCCGTCGTGTCGGAATAGTTCGTCGCGTTGGCCGCCGCCGCGCCGACGTACGAGGCCGAAGCGCCGGCGTCCGACGTGTGCCGCCAGATGCCGTAGCCCGTCTCGCCCGTGCCGTCGGTCCATTGGACTTCGATCTTGTCGTTGTACAGGTCGTAGCTTGCCGTCACGCCGGCCACTTCCGCCAGCTTGCGGTAGCCCTGGTCGGAAGTGCCATAGGCGCTCTCGCTGCTGCTCGAACTGGCCAGCGCCGTCACCCAGTACCAATATTGCTGACCCGGCGTCGCCGTCGTGTCCGCAAAGGGGCTGGTCTGCGCTCCGAGATCCTCCGCGCCCGCCGGATCGGAATCCGTATCGCGGTAGACATTATAGGAGTCCGCACCCGTCACCGCATCCCAGGTCACCGTCACGTTGGCCGTCGAGGAACCATCCGTCGCGGCGACGTTCGCCGGCGCCTCCAAGGCGCGATAGCCGTCGTCCGACAGGCTTTCCGTGCCCAACCCCGACGCGTTCGAAGATGCCACCCAATAGTAGTAGAGAATGCCCGGCGAGGCCGTGTCGTCGTCGTAATCCACGTCGTTGGCGGCGTTCGTCCAGATCAGCGTCGCGCTGCCGAAAGTATCAGCCGTGTGGCGGTAGACGTAGTACGCCGTCTCCGTCGACGCATCGTCCCAGGTCAGGGCCACGTGGGCCGTGCTCGTGCCGTCCGAGGCCGCCAGGTTGGCCGGCGGCGCCGGCAAGGAGCTCGTCGTCAACACGCTGCCGGTGGGCGAATTGTCGCTGACGCAGCCGTCGACGCCTTCCGCCCGCACCCGGAAGTAGTAATAGGTGTTTTCCGTCAGCCCCGTCACCGAGGCTTCGGTCACCGCGCCGACCGACAGGTTCGAATAGCCCGGCACGTAGGAAGGCGTGCTGCTGCCCGACCCGGCGATCCGAATGTTGTCGAACGCCGCCATTTCTCCGCCGGAATCCATATACATCGCGACCCGCACTTGCAGGCCGGTGCCGGTGCCGGTCACGTTGAACGTATAATTGGAGAACGTGCCGGTCAATTGGTTGCCGTTGCCCGTTCCGTCCAGATTGGTGTCCTGGTACAGCTGCGTGTTGTAGGTCGTTCCGTCGTTTTCAAATGCGCCGATCAGCGTCCAGGCGCCACCGTCGATGCTGGCGAACACGTGGATGTAGTCGCCGGCGGCGTCGTAGGCGCCCGAACCGGGAGCCGCGAACATTCCGCTGACGGTGAGGGAAGAATATCCGGTGATGTTGACGGACGCCAGCGTCACCACGCCCGTGGGAATCGTCGTATCTCCGTCGATGTCTTGACCTGCGAAATAATAGGTCCCGTCCTCGCTGGAATATCCCGTCAAGCCGTTCGTGCGGATGAAGTAGTCCGACCCGTAGTCCGTGCACTGGTTGAACACGGTATAGCGGCTGCCCGCCCCTTCCGTTTCGAACGATTCCGTATAGAAGACGCCGCTGCCGCCGCCGCCGCCGCTGAAGTCCGCGTTGGTGCTGACGTCGAGGCGATAGCCGGTCGCGCCGGCGGAAGAAGCCCAATCGGCGAGGAACGACGTGTTGTTGGTTTCGCCGGCCCAGACCGTCGCCGGCGCCGCCGGCGTATCGGTGGCGTCGCTGTCGGTCAAGCCGGTGGCCGAATAGTTCGTCCCGTTGTAGCTCCACGCCTTATAATAATAGGTATCGCAAGCATCCAGGCCGGTGTGGTTTTGCGGCGAGGCGCTGCCCGCATAGACCACCGTGCCGCCCGCGAAGGGATTGCCCGCCGCCGGAACCGAGCCCGACGGATCGGAGAAGGTCCCGTCGAGGTCATACACGATCACCACGGGGTCGGAATTCGCATTCAACGTGAACGCCAGCTGGATCGTGTCCGGGCCGGTCGCCGTGGCCGTGAAGGCATCCGGGGGATCGACCGCCCGCGGCGAGAAGGTTACCACGATGTCGTTGCCCACGTTGGCGATGGCAAAGGCGCCGCCGTCCGTCGCCGACAGGAAGTTGTTCGTGTCGACCGCGAAGCGGCCGGCCGAGAAGTCCGTCACCGACGAGCCTTCCATGATCTTCCAGCTGTAGCCGACCGCCGAATCGAAGCCCGTCGGCGTGCCGTAGAGGTACACGGTGAAAGTGCCGCTGTCGTTCGCGGCGATCGCGCCGGTGGAGTCGATCAGGTCCCAATCCGTGCCGGCGGTGCCGCTGGCCGCGGAGATGTCCACGCGCATCGCGCCGCCGTCGTCCAGCAACAGCGAATCGCAAACCAAGGCCGCGCGCGCGGCGGCCGAATTGCCCGGATCCACCGTGCCCAGCACTTCCAAGGCGCCGACCGGGCCGTCGCCCATCAGCGTACCGCTCGGGTTGACCGTTATCGCCGTGTTCGCCGCGGAACCGCTCACCAGCAGGGTGCCCGCGCTGACCAGCGTGTTGCCGCTGTAGGTGTTGACGCCGGACAAGGTCAAGGTGCCCGCGCCGTTCTTGGTCAGCGTGCCCGTGCCGCTCATGGCCGCCGCGTACGTCACGTCGTCCGAGCGGTACCAGATCAGCGCCGCGTTGTTTTCGATGTCGGCCGCGACGGAGCCCGTCGTCCCGTTGTTGCCGATCTGGACCGTGCCCGCGCTGTTGGTCATTTTGCCGCTGAAGGTGTTCGCGCCCGTCAGCAGCAGCGTGCCCGTGCCCGTCTTGCCGAAGGCGCCCGAGCCGGAGATCGGGGCCGGATAGGTCAGCGTGTAGGTCGGGTCCACCTGGATGAAGCCGTTGTTCGCGCCCAGCGTCGTCGAATAGTTGGCGTTCAGCGTGAACGACGCCGTGGCCGCCAGCGTGCCGCCGTTCAGCGTGATCTTGTCGGCATACGCCCCGGCCGGATCGGCGCCCAGATTGCGCGAGGCCGAAATGCTCACCGTGCCGCCCTGCACCGTCACCTTCTTGTCGTGCGTGTTGCCGGCGTTGGACAGCACCAAGGTGCCCGCGCCGGTCTTGGTGATTTCGCCGCCGCCGCTGTCGCCGCTGACGAGACCGCTGATGGTCAGCGTCTTGCTGCTGGCCACGTCGACGACGAACAGATCGTCGTCCGTCTCGGCGATCGCCAGCGGCCCGCTCAAGGCGGCGGTTTCGGTCGCCCGGAAGGTCTTGACGCCGGTGCTGTCGGTCCGGACGGTCACGGCGTTGGTCAGCGTGATGGCGGCGCCGAGTTTCAGGGCCGCCGCGAAACTGCCCGAATCCTGGCCGACGAAAATGCCGCCCGTGCCCGCCGCATCCGCGTGGTTCAGCGTCAGGGTGCCGTTGTCGACGCAGGTGCCGCCGTCGTAGGCGTTGGCGCCGCCCAAGACCAGTTCGCCGGCCTGGTTCTTGACGACGTCGTAGCTGCCGGCGCCGTCCGCGATCACGCCGTTGTAGGTGTTGGTCTTGGTGTCCGCCACGCCCCAGTACATCCAATTCGACAGCACGAGGCCGCGGTTGGCGTTCAGCGTGAAGGTGTCCAACGCCACGAAGGCCGCCCCGGCGCCCGAAATCCGCAGGTGCCCCGGCGTGGCCGAGCCCGGCGCCGTGCCCAGTGCGCCGTCGGTGTAAGCCTGCAGCGTGCCGCTCGAAATGTCCGTGTAGAGCGTGTAGGTGTTGGTGTTGTTCAGCGTGACGACGCCCGTGCCGATCTTCTTCAGGAAGTTCGGGCTCAGGGTGTTCGTGCACTTCGGATTCGTGCCGTCGGTGATCTTGCCCGCGATCGTGTTCGTGTCGTTGCCCCCGCCCACTTCCACGTAGCCCAGGTTCGTGATCGTCGTGTCCTGCTTCCAGTACACGTCCGAATCGCCGTCGTTGTAGTAGATCGAGTAGCCGTCGATCCGGTCGCTGTCGCCGGGGCTGTTCATCATGGACAAGTCGTACTTGGGCGTCTGGCCCACGATGTCGGCCGAAAATTCCCGGCTGGACAGCACGTCGAACTGCATGGTGATCGTCGTGCCCCACGGCCGGATGCCCGACCAGCTCAGGGTGCTGCCGCTGCCATAGGTCACGTACAGGTCGCCCGATCCGTTGCCGCATTGGATGTAGCCGCGGGTGTTGCTGTGCCGGTTGGCCCACGAACCCGTGGACGCCCCGTCGTTCACCGACGCGCCCAGGATCCCGTTGGGGGAATAGCCGTAAACGCTGATGCGGAACCGGTCGCCCGGTTGCAGCTCGCGGTTCTCGCCGCCGCCGTTGCCGGAGGTCTTGAAGTTCCGCCACGCCACCGACTGCTCATCGCCAGTGTTGGCCCACTGGCCCAGCTCGTTGGTGTCGCTGCCGTTGTTGTAGATGCCGCCGCCGGATCCCCACGCCGTGTAGTAGGCCTCGCGCTGCAGCAGGCGCACCAGATCCGGAATGCAGGTGGCCGAAGCGGTGGTTTCGCTGCCGCTGAGCGGCGTACCGCCGGTATAGTAGTTCACGCCCGTGCCCGACCCATTGTATTCGAAGATCTTCACGTAGTAGGTCGTGTCCGCCGACAGGCCCGTCAGCGTGAAGTTCGTGGCGGAGCCGTCGTAGCAGATCTTGTTGCCGCTGCCCAGGTCGGTCGCGCTGGAATAGTTGGCGTTCACGCCCGAGGGCGCCGTGCCGTCCGTCGGCGTCCAGCTCACGGTGTCGCCTTCCCGCACCACCACGATGCGGTTCGCGCCGTTGCCGCTCGTCCAGTTCACCGTCATCTGCACGTCGGTCACGCCGGTGAACGACAGGCTCGTCGCGTGGACCGTCGGTTCCGCCGCCAAGGTGGCCTGGTTGCCGGTCGCCGGGCTGTCCTGCCGGTAGTTGATGCCGAGATCGGCGCCGCTGTCTGCGCCCGTTCCTTTATAGGCGAACACTTCCACGTAATAGGTCGTGGCGGCGCTCAGCCCGGTCACGTCCACCTGCGTCCCGGTGCTCCGATACACGACGTAGCTGCTGCCCAGCGCTTGGCTGCCGTAGGTCGCGCTCGCCGCATGTTCCGTGCCGTCCACCGGATCGTCCACCGTCGAATTGCCCGCGCGCACCACCACGATCGCGCCATCGGCGTCCGCGCCGGCCGTCCAGGTGATCCGCATGCCCGTCGCCGCCACGTTCGCGAACTGCACGTCGCTCGCCTGGCCCGGCTCGGCGTAGAAGCTGCCCTGCGCCGAATAGGCCGTGTTGACGGAATTGATCGCGTAGCCGCGGTAGTAGACCCGCGTGCCTTGGCCCAGGCCCGACGCGCTGACCGTGAAGACGTCCGGCATGGCGGGTTCGGTCGTGCTTTCCTGCACCTTGTTGTCGGCCGTCGTCGGCGTGCCGGCGGTGTTCCACACGACGCCGTAGTCGGTCACCGTCGCGCCGTTGTTCGCGGCCAGCGTCGCCCCCAGCGTCGCGCTCGTCTGGGTGATGTCCGCCGCCGTCGGCGTCGTGATGGACGGGGCCGTGACGATCGTCTGCGCGTTGCCGGCGGCCGTGCCGCTTTCGGTGCCGGTCGTCGTCACGTCGGTCGGCGCCGCGATATTGCAGGTAATGGTGCGGCCGGCCGTCGGCGACGCCGCCACGTCCGCGATCACCAGGTACCGCCGGGCCGCGCTGATGCCCGTCTGGCCCGTGATCGTGAAGCTGATCGGATCGCCCAGCGCCTGCGCCGCGCTCGAGACGATGCTGTCGCCGCCGTTGTATGTCCCGCTGTTGTCCGCGTCGTAGACCACCTCGAAGTTGCTCAGGTCGCCCGCGGTCGCGGTGCCGGCGGTGTCCAAGCTCAGACCCGTGAAATCGATGGTGCCCGTCGCGGGCGAGATCCGGAAGCCGAAGATCACCGCGTCGGAGGTGTTGGCGGCAAGGTTGCCCGCCACCGGCGCGCCGGTGTTGTCGATCGTCACGGCCGCCGTGATCGTCTGCGCCCCGCCCGCCGTCGTCGAACCGGACTTGGTGCCGGAGCTGAAGGTCAGGTCGCCCGCGGCAACCGCATTCACGCTGATCGTCTTGCCGGCCACGGCCGCCGCGTCGACGTCCACCGTGATGAAGACGTAGCCCGTCGCGTCCTTGGCGATTCCTTGCGTCAACGAAGAAAGCGAATGCGAACCCGCGCCCAAGCTCGACGAAATCGTCCCCAGCAACGTGTCGCTGCCGGGTTCCAAGGTGCTGTTTGCCGAGTAGTAGATCTTGAAGTTGTCCACGTCGGCGGCGGCGTAGGTCCCGGCCGAAGTAAAGCTTACGCCGGTCAGCGTCGCGCCCGCGTTCGTCGCGGTCAGCTGGAACTTGTGCAGCAGGTTGGTCGCCGAACCCGCCGGCACGTTCCCCGCCGCCACTTGCGTTCCGTTGTCCGCCAAAGCGATGTAGGGCGTCGACGCCACGGTCGTCACCGACGCCGTCGTCGAATGGTCGCTGGTGCAGCTGCCGCCTTCCGCCCGCACGCGGAAGTAATAGGTCACGCTCGTCGTCAGGCCCGTCACCGATTCGCTCGTCGCCGCCACCGCCCGGTTCGAGTAGCCCGCCACGTAGTTCGGCGTCCCGCCGCCGCCGCCGTCGAAGGCATGGCTGTCCAGATGCGTTTCGTCGCTGATGTTGTACTGGTCCCATTCCGTGCCCAGCGTCGGGAATCCGCTGCCTGGATTGCTGGTCACGCCGCCCAGGATCGACGATTTCCTCACCAGCGTCTTGTCGACCGTCGTGAACGCCCCATCCGTCCAGGCCGATCCCGGATCCTCGCCGATGCGCCCGAAGATGTCCACCCACGAGGAGGAAGATATCTTCCAGAGCGCGACGGCGTCGTCACCGTTGAAGTTGACGGACGAACTGACGGTATAACTGGTGTTCGTGGCGCTGGTATTGCGATATACGATCGTCCCGCCGTTGGTCAGCGTTCCGGACAGGATATTGCTGGCCGTGGGGACCGTTCCGCCGTTCGCATAAAGCACCAAGGCATAACCCGACAGGTCCACGCTGGAACCGGTGCCGTTGAAGATCTCGATGTATTTTTCGCTGCTCGCGCCTTCGATGTATTCGGAAATGAACAAATCGGAGGCGGCGGCGCCGCCCGCGCCGCCGAATTCGCTGTTCGTGCTGACGTCGAGGCAGTAGCCGCTGGCGCCGTCGGCGGCCGACCAGTTGGCGGTGAAGTCGACGGAATTCGTCGGGTTGGCCCAGACCGTGGCCGGAGCCGCGGCCGCCAGCGTCGTGTCGTCGTCCGTCAGGCCCGAGGAGAAGATCGGCGTGGAGGAATACGACCAGGCCTTGTAGTAGTAGTGGGTGCAGCCCACCAGCCCCGCATGGGTGACGGTCGAGCCCGTACCCTTGTAGAGGATCGTTCCGCCCGCGAAGGCGTCGCCGACGTTGCCCGGTGCGCTCGCCGGCGCACTGAAGCTGCCGTCCGCGTCGTAGACGATCACGATGTCGTTGCCCGCCGCGTTCGTCGCGAAGGTCAATTCGATCGAATTGGCATTGGTATCCGAAATGTAGAACGCGGCGGGATCGGCCACCGTCTCCGTCAGCGTGAATACCTTCACGACCGGCCGGTGCGTCAGGTTCGTCGCTCGCGAATCGTAGGCCAGCGCGGGATATTGGTGGTCGCCCCATTCGCGCGTGTCGAAGAGGAACCCGTCGGCGAACGTCGTGCCCGCATAGGTCATCGTGGCGATGAAATTCGCCTGCAGATCGTTGCCCGGCAGCACGTAGTCGTACGGGCGCGTGTCGGACGGATTGGTGTTCTCGCCGCCCGCCTTGGTCTTCGGCACGCTCGCGTCGCTCACCAGCGTCGTCAGGATGTCCAGCACGTTCTCGTCGGTGCGGTTGGTCTGGTTCAGATCGCCCGCGATCGCCAGGTAGTTGCTTGTGCCGAAGTTCGCCTGCACGATGTAGTTCGTGATCGCCCGGGCTTCGTTTTCGCGGGTGGCCAGATCGCTGGCCAAATCGCCGGCCTTCAGGTGCACGCTGACGAGGTTCAGGTCCTTGGTGCCCGGCAGGTCGATGCGCGCATGCAGGTGTTCGCGGTAGCCCACGTACGCGTCGCTCCAGACGTTCGTTTCCAGGAACGGCCAGCGGCTGATGATGCCGTTGGGGATCGCGTATTGCCCGGTCGTGCCGTCCACGACGTAATGGTAGCCCGAACCGAAGATCGAGTCCACGAACGCCTGGTAGCTCGCGTTGGTGATCGCCCATTCCTGGATCGCCACGATGTCCGGCTGCAACGCCCGCAGCAACCGCTGGCCGGCATCGCCCCAGGCGGTGACGTCGCCCACCGTCACCGTGCCGTTCACCAGGTTGGCCGACACGAGCGAGAAGCCGTCGTCGTCGCGGATGAACAGGGTGTGCACGTCCGGACCCGCGACCAGGCAGCCATCCGCCTGCGTCAGCGTGAAGCGCACCATCTCCGGACCTTCCGCCGTCGCGTCGTTGACGAGGGTGATCTGGAGGTTGGCCGTGGTCGATCCGCCGGAGGTGAACACGACGTTCGTGGTCGTGGCCGTGAAGTCCGTGCCGCCGCCGACCGCCGTCCCGGCGATGGCCACCCGCACCGTCGCGTCCGCCGCCGCCGAGATCGCGATCGGAATGTTGAATGCGGTCGTGTTCGTTTCGATTTGGATCGTTTCCGTGCCGCTGAATTTGGCCGTCGGCAGGGTGCCCACGGCCGTCAGCTTCAGTTCGTCGACGTAGAATTCGTCGAAGCGGTTGTCGCCGGCCGCCGCCTCGTCGTAGCGGATCCGCACCCGCACGTTCGTCGCGTTGTCCACCAGACTAAGCACGTACGGATTCGCGTCCGCCGTCCGGTCCGCCACGACTTCGCCGAAATCCACGTTCTGGCTGCTGTAGCCGTCCACCAGTTGCGTCGAAACGCCCCAGGTCGAGCCGTTGTCATACGAGACTTCCAGATACAGGTCGTCGCCGGAATCCACTCCGTAGGCCGCATAGGCCACCGACAGCTGGATGCCGGAACTGTTCGCCGGCATCTTCACGTTGTCGAACGTGATCGTCGGATCGACGTCGCCCGCGTTGGACCCCGTCAGCATCAGGCTGTAGTTCCCCGCCGCGTTGGTGATGGTCCGCGGCCCCAGCTCCACCGCCGTCGTCGAAGGCGTCCACGACCAGTTGTCGTTGGTGGTGCCCTCGAATCCCGTCCGTCGCAGGGTCGTGACGGGCGCCTCGACCGTCACGGTGAAGGCCGCGCCGCCGCTGTCGCAGGTCGTCGTCGAGTTCGACACGTAGATCGTGCCGTTGTAGGCGGCCGCCCCCGCCGCGCCCGGCACCGTCAGCGCGATCGGGCTGGCGCCCAGCGCCGTCCACGACACGTCCGCGAAGCCCTGGCCTTCCGCGGTCCCGTCGTAGTCGATCCGATAGTGGCTCGGGCTGCCGCTCGTGCCGGAATACGGCAGGTTCGCGCTTGTGTCGCCCTGCGTCACGCTGGGACTGGCCCCCAGCGTGATCGTCGGCAGCGCATTCACGGTCACCGTGAACGCGTTGCTGGCGCTTTCGCAGCCCGTCGTCGAATTCCGGACGGTGATCGTCCCGTTGTAGGCCGCCGCCGCCGCTCCGCCCGGCACCGTCAGCGACACCGGACTGGCGCCCAGCGCCGTCCACGACACGTCCGCGAAGCCCGCGGTTTCCGCCGTCCCGTCGAAATCGATCCGATACTGGTTGGGACTGCCGGAAGTGCCGGTATACGGCAGATTCGCGCTCGTGTCGCCCGCGCACGTGCTCGGGCTGGAGCCCAGCGTGATCGTCGGCAGCGCGTAGACCGTCAGCACGCCGTTGGTGGTGATGGAGGACGCTCCGCCGAAGGGGTTGTAGACGACCACGTCGTAGGTGCCCGCGTCGGCGGCCTCCAGATTGCTGATCGTCAGCGTGTCCGACGTCGCCCCAGATATGTCCCCGCCGTTGGACAGCGGCTTCTGGCCGTAGTCGCCGCTCCAGGAGGAATACGCCGCCGCGTCGTCGTCGAACAGGGCGGCCGCCGGGGATTTCCCCACTTTCAGGCTGTTGAAGAACAGGTCGCCGCCCGACTGCCCGCTGGCCTCGTAGTAGAACGCCCGGAACCGGCTGATGGAGGACACGCCGTTGGCGTAGGTCCCGGTGAATGGCCCGTACGTGGAACCGCCCTTGACCGTGACCATCATCGAGTAGGTCGTCGTCGTCACGTTCGTTATCGTGATCAGCAGCCCGGCCTCCGTCCCGCCAATGCCCGAATCCGCCTCGCCGCCGTTGCGGTTGATCGTGTAGTTGCTGTCGCCGCCCTGGAAATAGAATTCGAGTCCGGTGGTCCCGCTGCTGTTCTGCAGGCTGAACCCGACGACCGACCCGCCGCCGACGCCGGCGTTGTCCATTTCGACGTAGAACATGTGGCCCGTGGCCACCGCGGTGAAATCGCGCTTGGCCTCGGTCGTGAAGCCGTTGTTGGCCCACATGCCCCACGCCTTGGTGCTGGTGTCGATGCTCGACTGGTTGTTGCCGATGAACACGCCGCCGTTGCTGGCATCGGTCGTGGTCGACCAGTTGGCGCTCCAGCCCGTGCCGCGCTTGCGCCAGGCGTAGCTGATGGGGGCCGTGCCCGAAGCCGTCACCGTCAGGTTCACGCTCGATCCGGCGCAACCGGAATAGGTCGCGTTCGGCTGGGTCGTGATGGACGCCGGCGAGCTGGCGGCCTGCGTCGCCTGGCTGCCGCTGGCCTCCGTGCCGGCCGTGTAGTACTTCACGTAGGTCGTCGTGCCGTTGTACTCGAAAATCGTCACGTAGTACGTCGTCGAGGCGCTCAGGCCGGACAGCGTGAACGTCGTGCCCGTCCCTTCGTAGCAGATCTTGTTGCCGCTGCCCTGGTCCGTCGCGCTGGAAAAGTCCGCGTTCACGCCCGTCGGCGCCGTGCCGTCCGAAGGCGTCCAGCTCGTCGCCGAACCCGCCCGCACCACCACGATGCGCCGCTCGCCGTTGCCGCTCGTCCAGTTCACGTCCATCTGGTAGCTGCCCACCGAGGAGAACGCCCCCAGCGATCCGTTGGACGTCGGCGCCGAGGCGACGATCGTCTGCGCCCCGCCCGCGGAGGCGGAACCCGACTTTGATCCGGCCGCAAAGGTCAAATCGGCATTCCCGATCGCCGCGACACTGGCCGTGTTCCCGTAGGTCGCGCTGCCCGCGATGTCCGCCGTGATGAAGAAATACCCCGTCGTGCCGTTGGTGATCACCTGGCTCAGCGAGCTGAACGTTTCGGCCCCCGCCGCCCCCGGGCCGCTGATCGTGCTGATCGTCGTGTCCGACCCGCTGCTGAAGGTGGCATCCCCGGAATACCACAGCTTCAGGTTCGTGATATCGTCCGAATCGTAGCCGGAGGTCGTGATCGCCACCGCGGTCAGCGTCGCATTGGCGGTCGTCACGGAAAGCTGGAACTTCGACAGCACGTGGCTGGTCGTCCCCGTCGCCACGTTCGCCGCCGCGATCTGCGTCCCGTTGTTCGTCAGCGCGACCGAGGGCGAAGCGGCCGCGTAGTCGCTGATGTAGGCGTCGTCGAACAACATGCGTTCGCCCGCCGTCTGTTGAATACGGAGGATGATGTTGTCGTTGGCGTTGTTCAGGTTGTTCGACCACAATTGGTACGTAAGCGTGGGATTCACAGAGCTCCCGATGTCCGTAAACGCCCCGCCGTTAACGCTGTACTGCACCTTGAACGTTTCCTGCGGATCGTTGTCCCAGCCGCGATACCAAAATGCGAAGTACCCCACGCCGCCGTCCTTGCCGTTGCCGTCGGAGCCTTGGTACTGGAGGTAGTTGGCCGATCCCGTGGACGCCGTGCGGGCGCAGGACCCCGAGCGCGCGGAGGAACTGCGCAAGCCGCTGTTGATGCGCCAGCCCGAAGAGGTCTGGTCGGCATAGGACGTGCCGAAAATGATGTCGAAATTCTCGCTAACGGCTGCCCGGACGGTCTGCGGCGACGCCGCGCACAACAGGCCCGCCGCCAGCGCCGCCCCCCAGATGGAGGCGCGTTTAACGGTGCCGCGGCGGAGCGCCGTCTCCACCGTGGATTCGCCGGCGGCGCGCGCGCGCCGTCCGAAAAGGTTGGTCAGCATGTTCATCGTGCGGTTCTCCCGTTCAGGATGGGTCCGTTCAGTGTCGTTCTGGCAAAAGGGTCCGGTTGCGTTCATGTTCACAGCGTCCTCGCATTCGAAACTACAAGCGCCTGGAGCGGTCCCCCGCGCCGCATCCCGGCGTCGGGCGACTGGGTCAGTTCGATGAAATCGGGATTTTCTCGCAGCGCCGCCAGGTCGGCGTCCGTCCGGGCGCCGTCGCGCAGCGTGGCGTCATAACGGATGGCCAGACGCAGGGCCGCCAGCGCTTCGTCCGCGCGCCCGCCCTTGGCCAGGAGACAGCCCTTGTTGTAGGCGGCGATGCCCAGTTTGCGGTCGAGGTTTTTCAGGTCCGCCGCGGACAGCGGACATTCCGTTCCGTCGGTGGCTGCTGCGCGGCGCCAGCAGGCCAGCGCGGACTCGTACTGCGCCAGGATCAGATCGTATTCCCGCAGGGCGCGCGCCTCGTCCTTGGCCCAGAAGTGCATTTCCTGCGCGAAATCGTAGGCGTCCGCGAACGTGCCGATCTCCGCGGCCAGCAACCGCGTCCGCGCCGGTTGGCGCGCCCAGTCCGGATCGTTCCGGGACAGGTAATCCCCGAATCCCGCCTGCATGGCCGGGGCCAGCTCCTGCGCCTTCTCCAGGCAGGCGACGGCGTTCGGCTCGTCGCCCAGATGCAGCGCCTGCCACGCCATCCCGCGGTAGAAATCGACGGCCGTCGGCTGCAGTTCCACGTAGGCGCTCAGCGCCAGGATGGCGCCGCGATGGTCGCCCGCCGCGCTGCGCAGTTTGGCTTCGATGTCCGCGCCAAGCAAGGGGGAAAGCCCCTTGGTCTTCGCGGTGGCCAAGTGCCGCTCGGCGGCCGCCAGATCGCCCTGCCGGTAGGCCAGCCGCGCCCGCAGCGCCCAAGTTTCCTCGAAGTCGGGATCCGCCTGCAGCGAGCGCTGCAGATAGGCGTCGGCCTGCTCCAGCTGGCCGGCGTCCAGCCGGGCCAGGGCCAGGCCGTTGAGCGCCACGGTCGCGTCGGGCACCTGCTCCAACACGCGGGTCCAGAGCGTCTCGCTGGACCGCCAGACCCGGCTCTGGGCGAAGGACAGCCCGCCCCAGCCAAGCACCAGGGCCGCCACCGCCGCGATCCGCAGCGGCCGCGCCGCGCCCGGTCGCCGGATCCACCGGACCAGCCCGTGGGCCAACAGCATCAGGAACCCGATTCCGGGGATATAGAAAAACCGGTCGGCGACCATGTAGCGGATGCCGATGGGCACCAGCCGCGACACCGGCAGCAGCGCAACGAGAAAGAAGAAGACCCCGAACGGCACCAGCCGCAGCCCGCGCCGCCACGCTTGCCAACCGAGCGCCGCGACCAGCGCCGCCACGCCCAGCGCGGCCAGGACGTAGGCCGCGGTCGTCGCCGCGCCGGCCGGCGGCACCGGCACGTAGGCGGTCAGCCCCACCGGCCACAGGCTCTTGCCGACGAACCAGAAGAAATTCCAGGAGGCCATCGCCGCGTTCTGGAGCACGTGCCCGACTTCCCCGGCGCGGATCACGCCGTAGCCGACGTGCGTGCGGAGCGTGAGCGCCGCGAAAACCAGGCTTAGCGCGGCGAAGGGCAGCAGCCAGGGCCGCCGCCACTGGTCCGCCAGCGGCCGGCCCAGATACAGATCGCACAGGAGCGCCGTCGCCGGCAACGTCACCGCCATCGGCTTGGACAGCAGCGCTAGCAGCCCGGCGGCGACGGACGCGGCGAAAAACCGGACCGGCCGCCCCTCGCGGAACTGCAGGTACAGGACGAGCGCGGCAAGATAGAACAGGGCGCACAGCACGTCCTTGCGCTCGGCGATCCACGCCACCGATTCGACGTGCAGCGGATGCACGGCGAACAGCGCCGCCGTCAACCACGCCCACGGCCGGTCCGCGCGCAATTTGCGCAGCAGGACGTAGACCAGCAAGACGTTCGCCGCGTGGATCAGCAGGTTCGTCGCGTGGAAAACCCAGGGCGTCAGGCCCGCCAGCCGGTGCTCGACCATCAGCGTCAGTTCCGCCAGCGGCGTGTATTGCCCGTTCGGAATCGGGCCGTTCCGCGGCTCCAGCCGAAATAGGTCGACGACGTTGGCCCACGCCATCTGGTGGATCCGAAAGTTGTGCGTCACGTAGTACGGATCGTCCCAGTCGAGGAATTCGCCCCGCAGCGCCGGTAGCATCGGCACCGTCGCCAGCAGGAGCAAGGCCAACGCGGCGGCGGCCCGGATCCGGCGGGACACCGGAGCAATCCGCACGGCGGCGTTGTTCTTGACCGGGTCGCGCGCCATCGCCGTTCCTCAGGGCACCACCAGTTTCACGCGGAACGTGCCCGAAAGCGCGTCCTCGGGAAGACCCACCACCACCATGTCGATCTCAAATTCGCCCGTGTCCGCCGTCTCCGCCGTGGATTCGCCGGCGGCGCGCGCGCGGCGTCCGAAAAGGTTGTTCAGCATGTTCATGTTTCGGTTCTCCCGGGTGGGAATGGTTCTGCCGTTCGTCGTCTCAGAAATCTTCATGGGTTCCGTCCTCGAAATCGCGCCTTCCGTCGCCGCCGCCGCGCCGACCGATCCGACCACGGATGCACACGGATGGACACGGATGGAAAATCCCTCTGTGTTTCTCTGTGTTCTCTGTGGTTCAAACCCGTCTCCATTCTCGCCATTCGCGAATTTCCGCCGCGGACGGGCAAGTGTCGTTTGGGCTGTCCGTTCCCGGCTCATTTCGCGCCTCGTTTGTCGATCTCGGCCTGCGCAAACGCGAAAGTTTCCCGCGCTTTTTCCACGGCGGCCAGCGCCTCGTCGATCGGAATTTCCCGCCAGTCGTCGGGATAGCGGCTTTGCGAAGCATAGCCCGTCAGTTCCGCGCCGACGTCGGCCAAACGCCCAAACGTAGGTTCCACCTCGGCGCAAAGTTCGACCAACCGGGGCAGGCTATGGGTCCGCTCCACGTGCCGGCCCGCTGCGGTCAAGAAAGCCTTGAGGCATTTCTCCACGCACTGCTGGGCGTGGTAGCAGCTCGTGTCCACGACGGGCGGGACGAGGGAAACCATCGTTTCCGCCGTCCGCAAGTCGTTGGCGGCTTTCGCCAGCCAACGCGCCACCGTCGTTTTGACCGCTTCATCCATGGCACAAAATTCCCGTTTCAAACACTTCCCGCGCCAGCGTGTTCGCCACGCGCTTCTGCGACTCGAACTCCTCCGGCGACATCACGAAAACGTCGAGGGGAATGGCCGGCTTCCGGAACAACCGCTGGGTCTTGATCTGGATCTCGCGCGGAGCTTCGTTCCCGGCGTACACCAGCAGGACGTCCACGTCGCTTTCCCGTTCTGCGGCTCCGGACGCGCGCGAACCAAACAGGTAGATTTTTTCCGGATGCACCGCCGCGGCGATTTTTTCGACCACGTGCCCGGCCACCGGATCGATCGGATGTCCGTTTTGCGACATGGACCCCGGACTCCTATTTCACCAGTTTCACGCGGAACGTGCCCGTGAGCGCGTCCTCGGGAAGACCCACCACCGCCATGTCGATCTCAAATTCGCCTTCGCCCGCCGTCACGACGTCGCCGACGGGAATGAACGTGCGGGGCTCGCCCGTCGCCGGGTCCGTCCCCAGCTGCAGCACGTATTCGAGCTGGTATTTCTTGCCCGGAACCGACTGCCAGCGCACGCGGATCGGCCGCACGGGGTCTTCGCCTTCCGCCAGCACCTGCGGTCCCGCTTCGCGCCGCACCAGCCGGAAGGACAGCTTCGAATCCGGATCGTCCGGCGCCGTGCCCGCCAGCATCTCGTGCAGGTCGCTCATGCCGTCGCCGTCGTAGTCGGACGTGAGCCGGTCGTCGGTGCCCAGCAGCTGCTCCCAGGAGTTTTCCAGCCCGTCGCCGTCGTCGTCGGCGGAATCGAGCGCCCGGAGCGCGCCGAAGGTGAACACCAGCGAACTTTCGTTGGTCGAGACCGGCACGATGTCGGCATCCGCGTAGAACGTGGCCGTCGCGGGATCGGGGGCGTTGAAAACGCGGGCGAAAATCTTGCTGCCGGCGGGCGGCCGATCGGGAAACACCGCGCAGAACAGGCCGGAGTGGGCCGTGGCCGCGTTGATGCCCATGCCGAACGTGGTGCCTGCGGGAACGAGCGGGTTGTACGGGCTGGATTCGCCGTGGAGACCCGGCGCGAATTTTTCCCCTTCGGGGAAGCGGTTCGTATACGCAAAACGCACTTCGATCCGCGGACGATCCGCCGCGGCCGCGAGCGCGGGCGACCCCCGCATGGGCCGGCCGAATTCGTCCAGCAGCGGAACGGCGTTGCCGGCATACAGCGGCACGGAGATGCCGTCGGCGGCATGGACGCCTGCGCAAGAGGCTGCCAGAACCAGCAATGCCCCGTACGCAACCCATCCGCGAAGGCCCGATTTGTTGTGTGTCTTGCTCATCGTTTTTCTCTCGTTTGAACTACGGAACAACCCGTCCATGCGGCACTCCAATTCCGCTCCGCGTTTTCTCCGGCGAAAACCCGCATTTGTATAGAAGTCCATAATTCGTCTTATTAGAAATATATAATGGCCCATCTGGGGCCGCAAGAGATATTAAACATATAAAGCGCTTTTTATTCGGGTTGTTTTTCCCCGGCGAAATCGATCGGACGGCGAGCGTTTTTCCGCCCCCCGCCCCCCTGTTTTCCACCCCCGCGCTTTTTCGGAACTCGGTATCCGCCGAAGCCGGTGGAGATTCCTAAAATATTTGCGCCCCGAATCGGTAAATCGTTTTATTGCAAAAAACAAACGGTATTATGCCGTTTTCAGTTTTCACATAACCTAAAATATTTACGGGCGCGGAGGGCGTTTCGGGACGGTCGCCGGGGCGAAAACATGGGAAACGACGATCGGGAAGATGGTTCTTTTCCAAGCTCGTTCTGCATGGCCCCGCGAGGAGCGCGGAAGAACTTTCCCCAAACCGCCGCGATCGACCGGCGTCGTTCCAGACGAATTCCAGCCCCCCACCCCCGCGCGGCGGGCTGCCCGTGCGGTCAATCGGCCGAAGCCTTCTCCGAGACGAAGCGGACGTCTTCCTTCATGCGCCGGCGTTCCCCGTCGGCCAACCCCTTCCAGCAAGCGGACCTTTTGGCCAGCGCCTGCATGGCGCCGATCTCGGCTTGATAACGGTCCAAGGCGGCCGGATCGTGTTTCGCCACGCGCGACAGCACGACGCTCAGCGCCACGAGGGCGGTCCGCCCGCCGCCTTGCGACTCGCTGCGGAACTCCACCAGACACCGGCTCGCCGCCTGCCCGACGGTATAGCCTTCCGCCAGCAAGACCTCGTAGAAAGTCTCCACGATCGCGCAGCGCAGTTCGTAGTAGGATTCCGGCTCCACGTCACTTTCTCCGATACAGGACCGACATGTTGACGTTGGTGTACTCGGCCATGAATTGCTTCATCACGTTCCAGCAACTGGCGCAGGGCGGCAGATCCGTATAGAGCTTGATGCGGCCCTTGACGGAACGGTCCGGCAGGCGGGCGGCCATGTCCTCGAGAATCTTGTATTCCGTGTCGACGACGCGAAGCCAGCAGTCGGGCCCGTCCACCACGTCGTTCTGGTTCACGCACAGCGCGTGGTAGTGCCCTTTCTCCGGCCGAAGGGAAATGCCGGCCAGTTCCTTGACCGTTTCCTTGGAGAAATCGTCCAGGCTTTGGATGCCGCTGTGGGCGAAGTACTCGGTCTTGTCCAGTCCGTTGATCTTGGCCACCGCCCAGGCGAAGTTGTTGCGGCGCCGATATTGCTCCGGCAGCTTGTCGCGCTGGAATTCGATCCGCTCCAGCACCAGCGCGTCCTTCTCGCGATGGGCTTTCCGCAGCGTCGGTTGGCGCACGGTCGGCAACATCTGCTCCGGCGTCGCCTCGTCCTGCACCGGCGCCCCCCCCGCCCACGCCAACGCGGCCATCGCCCAAACGATCAAAACAATCTTTTTCATGTCGCGCTTCCTTGCGGGGTTCTCTTGCATCGCATCGGGAGAATATACCCGAACCGGAGACGATCTCCTAATCATTTGTCTGCCGAATGCGAGCAACGAGTTCGCTCGCGCAATCCGGCAGCGAACAAAGTCCGCCGGTCCCGCCGGACTACGGCGGCCACTCGTAGAAGACTTCCATCTCGACGTTGGTGTAGAGCGCCAGGAACTGGTCCATCACGCCCCGGCAACTCGGACAGGGCTCCAGATTCGTGTACAACCGGATCTGGCCCGCCACCGATGGATCCGGCAATCGCGCGGCGACGTCCTCGAGCATCTTGTATTCCGTGTCGAACCAGCGCGGCAGCGCGTTGGGTCCGTCGACGTTGCCCAGATAGTCCACGAACAGGGTCTGGAATTTGCCCTTTCCTTTTGCGGGGGAAAACGACATGCCCTTGAGCCGCTTGGCCACGGTTTTCGAGAACCCGTCGAGGCTCTGGATGCCGCTGTGCGCGAAGTATTCTTTTTTCTTCAGGCCCGCGATCTCCGCCCAGGCCCAGCCGAAGTTGTTCCGGCGATAGAACTCTTCCGGCAACCTCTTGCGCCAGTACCAGATGCGCTTCAGGTCCGCAGCGTCTTTCTGGCGGTCCAGATGCCGGATTTCCGGCTTTCGCGCGGCCACCGAGGCCGGCCCGCACGCGGGCGTTTCGACCGCCGTCGGCGGCGTTTTTTCCGCCGTCTTTTTCTTCCGGGGCGCGGCCTCCGCCGTTCCGGTCCAGACCAGTCCCAGTCCGACCGCCAGCACCCATGTCATCCATGTTCGTTTCATCTCGCGAGAGCATACGGGAGCCGGAGGCCGACCCCAAGCGAAATGTGGAAAAATCTCCATGCGTTCGGAACGCCTCGGCGCGCTCTTCCGGAAAATGGACGACAAAAAACCCCTGCCGCGGGAACGGCAGGGGCGCAGGCCGGCGCAGACGCGCGGGTCTATTTGAACACGAACACTTTGACCGGCTTGCCGGGGCGTTCGTCGGACTCTTCGACCGTCGCGGTCAGGCTCATGCCGGTCTTGGGTTCCGCTACTTCCACCCGCCCGGACGCCCGCAGTCCGTTCTCGAACTGGACGATGCCGAACTGGAGGAATTTCTTCGTGTAGCCTTCGGGCAAATTCCACACCCGCGTCCAGGCCAGCAGCTGGCAGGGACCTTCCAGATCGAAGGTCGACCAGCCCTTGCCCGTCACGGGATCGCGCCGCGCGCCGCACTGGGAGCAGATCATCGGCGCCGGATAGAAGACGGCCCCGCAACCTTCGCACTTGTAGGCGGAAATCTTGGGCGTCTGGACGTCGTACATGCTGAAGTTGATCATGATCTTCTCCTAGTCCTTCGCGCAGATGACGGCGACGACGTTGTTCCCGAACCCGCCGAAGTTGACGGACATGCCGACCTTCGGGTCCTTGACCTGCCGGCCGGCTTCGGCCTCGCCCCGCAGTTGGCGGACGAGTTCCACCACCTGCGACACGCCCGTGCCGCCCACCGGATGACCCTTCGATTTCAGGCCGCCGGAGGGATTGATCGGGATGCGCCCGTCGATCTTCGTTTCGCCCTTGCGCACGGCCAGGAAGGCCTGGCCGCGTTCGAACAGGCCGATTTCCTCGCTGATGGCGAGTTCCAGGATGACGAACGCGTCGTGGAGCTCGGCGAAGGAAATGTCCTTGGGACCCATTCCAGCCATTTGATAGGCTTTTTCGCCCGCGATGCGCACGGCGTTGAGCTGCAGCGGATCCTTGCGGTTGTGCACGCAATGGGTGTCCGTCGCGCTCGCCACGCCGGCGATGCGGATGGGCTTTTTCTTGAATTCCTTCGCGATGGGCGCGTCCATGTTGACCAGCAGCACGGCGGCCGCGCCGTCCGTGACCGGACAGGTCGAATACATGCGCAGCGGCTCGGCGATGTAGTTGTTCACCACGCTCGCTTCGGGACCGTCCGCGATCGCCTCGATCGTGCAGGGAATCTGGACGTGGGCGTACTTGTTCTTCGCCCCGTTCTCGTGGTCCTTCACGGCGATCAGCGCGAGGTCGCGCTCGGTCAGGCCATACTTCTCCATGTACATCCGGGTGAACATGCCGCCGAAGCCCGGCAGCGTGAGGCCCATGTTGTACTCGGCTTCCGTGTGCAGCATGGTCGCGACGATGTCCGTCGCGTTCCAGCCCGTCACCTTGCGCATGATCTCGCCGCCGACGACGAGGACGACGTCCGCCATCCCCGAGGCCACGGCCATGGTGCCGACCTTGATCGCGCTGGCGCCCGAGGCCGGGCCGTTCTCGATCAGTTCGGCCGGCACGGGCTCCATGTCCATCCGGCTGACCATGGACGAGGCCACGGCGGTCTGGTGGCAGAACAGGCCCGAAGCCATGTTGGCGACGAAGACCTGGTCGATTTCCTTGCGGCGGGCCAAGAAACCCGCGTCCTTGAGGCAGTCCGTCGCCGCGTAGGCGAGGACGTCCGCCAAGTCGTATTCGGACGAATTCCCGAACCGGGTGTGCCCGATTCCGACGATGCCGACCCTGGCCGCCATGATCTACCTCTTGAAGCCGGGCAGCTGCGAGTATTCGCTCGGCATGATCAGCTTGTCGGCGGTCTTGAGATCGGCGGCGGAGATGGGCCGGCTGCCCGTGCACTTCACGTCGCGGACCGCGTTCCACAGCTCGCGGGTCAGCACGAAGGTGGGCACGCCGCCGAGTTCGTGGCGGACGTCGGGGAACTGCGCCGAGCGGTCTTCGAGCTGGTATTCGATCATCCAGCGCTTGAAGCCGTTGGGGCTTTCCGCGACGATCCAGACCTCGTCCTCGCCGAGGACGTCGATGTGGTGTTCCATCTTGGCCGCGAACAGCTGGGCGCCGACGCGCAGGCCGCGCTTGATCGTCATCGTGTGCAGGCTCATGCCGAGCTTGGGGCTCACGTGGCGGCTGGTGACGATGCCCGCGATCACGCCGTCGATGGCGCCGACGAGCACGAACTCGTTCGCCACGCGGTAGCGGTACCAGCCCAGGATCTCGGAATACATGCGCGCCGCGACGATGTCATAGAAATCGGTGGGCACGCCGATCAGCGGATACACCGTGCCGAGCAGCGCGCCGACTTCTTCGCGCTTCGCTTCGCGCACGACCATCTTCTCGCCCGAGGCGAGCGTGATCAGTTTCGGGGGATACGGCTTGAGGGCGATCTCGGGGGGACGAAGTTTCATTTCCATTGCATCGATTGCCATGATCTATTCTCCTTTTGAATTCACTTCCGCATAAGGTGCGATCTTTCAATCCCCGATTCAAGCCGTTTCCCGCGATTCGGTTCAACCGTTTCGACGCCGGCGGCGGCCCCCCGCGGCCTTTTTCTCCTCCGCCACGTTTCCCTGTTGAATCCGTTGCGGCGCTTCCTTTAGGATGCCCCCTTCACCCAAGGAAACGAGCATGAGCCCCACGCCCCCCTCTTCCCGCCGCCTTTCGAAGGACCGCCGCGTCGTCATCGCGGGCGCGCAGTTCGCGGTGGTGCCCAACGACATCCCGACGAACCTGTACCGTTGCATCTATTTCCTGCGCCGGGCGGTGGAAGACACCGGCGCCAAGCTGCTGGTGTTTCCCGAATCGATCACCACGGGGTTCAATCCGGCCCTGTCCGCGCGCGACCTCTGGGAATTGCTCCCGCGCACCGAGGAAATGCTCACCCCCGTCCAGCAAATCTGCAAGGAACTGAAGATCCATTGCGTGCTGCCGACCTACGAGCGCGGCGCCAAGCCCGGCGTCGTCTACAACTCCGCCTTCATGATCGATTCCCGCGGCCAGAACCTGGGCGTCTACCGCAAAACCCATCTGTTCCCGCCCGAGCGTCTGGAAAACAAGGGCTGGACCACCCCCGGCCGGACGTTCCCCGTCTTCAACACCGAAATCGGCGCCATCGGCATCCATCTCTGCTACGACGGCGATTTCCCCGAAATCTCCCGCATCCTCGCCGTGAAGGGCGCCCGCATCGTCTGCCGCCCCTCCGCCCTGTTGCGGAACTTCGAGATCTGGGAAGCCACCAACAAGATGCGGGCCTACGAAAACCACGTCTACCACGTCGCCGTCAACGCCATCGGTTCCGACGCCGCCCACACGACGTATTTCGGCCATTCGATGATCGTCTCGCCCATCGCGCAGACCCTCGCCCTCGGCCGCGCCGTCGACGATCTGATCTACGCCGAAATGTCGCCCAATCCCCTGGGACGCGTCAGCTACGGCTCCGACGCGCCGATGCTCTTCGACCATCTCGAAGACCGCAACGTCCAGAGCTACACGCGGGATCTCTTCCGTCCGGCCAGGTCGCCCTTCAATCCGTCGAAACGGATTACCCCGCCGAAGAAATAATGCGTGTGTTTTTCCGGAAGCTTTCCTATTCTCCCCGGCACATGATGCGAAGCACGGTTCATCGAATGGCGGCGTTTTGGGCGGCCGCGTGCGCGGCGGCGCTGCTGGCCGTCCCGGCCTTCGCCCAGGAAACGGAAGCGCCCGACGATTCCCCCGAGGCCCTCTACCAGAGCGGCATGAGCCGCTTCCTCGCCGGCAACTACGAGCAGTCCGTCGAATACCTCGACCAGCTCGTCAAGGTGTTCGGCAACGAACCCGAACTGCGCACGCAGATCGATCTGGCGATGTACGCCCGCGCCTGCGCCCTCTTCAACCTCGGCCGCTCCGCCGACGCCATCAAGGCCTTCGACGAATACGTGACGGCCTTCCCCGAATCGAAATTCGCGGACGAAGCGATGTTCCGCATCGGCTCGGCCCAGCAGCAGCTCGAGGAATACGAGCTGGCCGTCGCCGCCTACCAGAAGCTGCGCTCGACCTTCCCGCGCTCGGTCTATTCCGAAGACGGGCTGTTCCAGATCGGCATCTGCCGCCTCATCCAGGAACAGAGCGCGCTGGCCGCCGCCGCGTTCAAGGATTTCATGGCGCTCTATCCCGAGAGCCCCTTGTGGACCCAGGCCGGCGCCTTCTGCGCGCGCGCCACGTTCGACGACGGCAAAGGCGCCGAGGCCATCGCCCTGCTCGAAACCATCGAAAAGCGCCCCCGCACCTGGTCGGTCATCACCTACTGCAACTTCCTCGCCTTCGAAATCGGCGACTACATGTTCGACGACACCGAATACGAGCAGGCGCTCAAGGCCTACCGCCGCGTCAAGACGCGCCAGGCTCTCATGGGCCACATGCAGACCTACGTGCGCACGCTGGAAGCCCAGCTGAACGCCGTCCAGTCCGCCCGCCCCGATCCGCGCGACATCCGCTCCCGCTTCCAGCAGGAGCGCCGCATCTCTTCCGAACTCGCCCAGGCCCGCGAAATGGCCGGCAAGCTCGAAGCCCTGCCCGACTACGACGCCAACCTCTACCACCGCATCGGCCGCTGCTTCTTCAACACCGACCGCTACTGGGAAGCCCGCACCGCCTTCACCCGCGTCGTCGCCATCGCCACCGACGAAACCGTCCGCGAAGCCGGCCACTTCGACTTGATCCTCGCCATCTCCCGCCTGCGCCGCTTCGACGACCTCGTCATCGAAGCCGACCACTACCTGTCCACCTACGATCCCACGGGGAAATGGGAATGAGCGCGCTTCGCACCACGGCACGCATCGCCCTCGCCCTCCTGTTCGCGGGTTCCGCCGCCTCCGCCGGCGTCTCCGGCAAGTGGGAAAAACTGGAAGATTGCGTCCTCGCCGACGGCTACATGGACGGCGACAGCTTCCACGTCCGCCACGGCAACAAGGACGACATCATCCGCCTCTATTTCGTGGACACGCCGGAAAGCGACAAGACCCACGCGGAACGCAACGAAGACCAGGCGGCCTATTTCGGCATCTCCGACAGCCAAGTGGTGCCCCTCGGCGTCAAAGGCAAGAAATTCACGCAAAAGGCCCTCTCCGGCAAGAAATTCACCGTCTGGACGCGCTGGGAAGACGCCCGGGGCAGCAGCCAGCAGCAGCGCTTCTACGGCATCGTCCAGATCGGCAAGGAAGATCTCGGCGAGCTGCTCGTCGCCAACGGCCTCGCCCGCGTCTACGGCGGCTCCACCGTCCTGCCCAACGGCAATTCCATCGACGCGCAGTTCGAACGCCTGCGCCAGCTCGAGCGCCGCGCCAAGGCCAAGCGCCTCGGCGGCTGGGCCAAGAAAAAGAAACTCGCCAAGGACGGCGACGTGATCAAGGCCGACGACGCCGAAGGCATGTTCGACGACGCCTTCGGAGACGAAACCGCCGCCGCCGAACCCGGCGCGAAGCCGGCTTGGGCGATCGACGAAGAGGAAATCGGCGTCTACGAGGACAAGTGGCAGAACGTGCCCACCGTCGCCTTCCTGCGCGCCGAATCCTTCGTCAACCGCGAGCTTTTCGAAGACGCCGAAATCGAGATGCGCAAGCTGACGCGCCGCTTCCCCGAGCATTCCCAGAAGGCCCGCATCGATTTCTATCTGGCGCTGTCCATCGCCATGCAGGAGCGGTTCGAGGAAGCCGTCGCGCTCTTCAAGACCTGGTTGCAGAACTATCCCAGCCACGTCCTCGTCCCCGACGTCCAGTACTGGATGCCCATTTCCCTCTACTACGACGGCAAGTACGCCGAAGCCCTGCCTTTCTTCGACGACTACGCCAAGAACAACCCCATGAGCATCTACGCGCCGGAAGCGACCTATCGCGCCGCCTGCTGCCGCTATGCCCTCGAGGACTACGAACGCTGCGCCGCCGACACCCTCGCGTGGCTCGAGCAGAATCCCGACCACTACTTCCGCCGCGAAGCCGCCATCATGCGCGGCGACGCCCTCGCCGTCCTCGGCGAATTCGACGCCGCCAAGGAGGCCTACCGCCTCTCCATGAATCCGGATACCGGCCCGTTCTACTACATGGCCCTCACCCAGATGGCCCGCATCCACAAGGCCCTCGCCGAAACCAACGAATACGTCGAGATGTCGCAGGAATACGTCCAGTACATCAAGGACATGCCCAACGACGGCAACGTCATCGACGCCGCCTACAACGCCGGCTGGGCGCTCAAGCAGATCAAGCGCCCCGACCAGGCCCGCATCCTCTACTGGCAGATGATCGAACGCCACGGCAACACCCCCGCCTGGGAAGGCTTCGACCTCATGCTGACCGATCTCGCCGGCATGTATCCGCGCGACACCGACGAATACGCCAAGGAACTCCGCGCCCGCTACGAACGCGCCCTCGCCGGCCAGCGCCTGACCCTCGCCGCGCGCCTCGCCTGGGCCGAAGCCCAGATCCTTCCCGCCGACCAGCAGGCCCGCCAGCTCGCCATCTTCTCCGGCCGCTTCAAGCCCGAATATCTCGGCGCCGAAACCCTCGTCTGGCTCGGCCGCGCCTGGATCGAAAACGGCATGCCCGAATCCGGCGTCCCCAACCTCGAGCTGCTCCTCGAAAAATATCCCGATTCCCGCCACGTGCCCGAAGCCCAGATGCTCCTTTCGCAGCAAGCCCTCGAGCACAAGCAGTACGACGTCGCCCTGCTCCACGCCGAGGCCGTGCTCAACAACGCCGCCGAAATCCAGTTCATCCTCGAGGCCACCTTCTGCCGCGCCGAAGCGTTCCTCGGCCTGAAGCGCTACGCCGAGGCCATCAGCGACTACAACGCCATCCTCGCCAACCGCGCCGCGCCGCGCCGCCTCAAGCCCGAAGCTCTCCTCGGCATCGCCGCCTGCATGGAAGCCCAGCAGGAATACGCCCAGGCCATCGCCTACTACCAGCGCGTCTACGTCCTCTACGGCGCCTACCGGAAAGCCGTCATCCAGGCCTATCTCCGCAGCGGGCACTGCTTCGAAAAACTCAACGACAAGCCCGCCGCCCTCAAGACCTACCAGGAATTCCTCGAGAGCGATTTCTCCGCCGGCTCCGCTGCCGCCGCCTACGCCCGCCAGCGCATCGCCGCCCTGTCCGGAGGTGCCTCGTGATCCGCTCCCCAAAGTTTTTACGTAGCGTGGAAAAATCCATGAAAGTTTTTACGTTCCGTGGAAAAATCGGTCCGTTTTTTCCACACCGTGGAAAACTTTTTTCCACGCTGTGGAAAAATCCGAAATTCTTGATTCTTCATTTTTCATTCTGCATCGCGGCGCTGGCCCCGCAAGCGGCGCGCGCCCAGCTCGGTCCCTGGCCCATCCAGACGAAGCAGACCGCCTTCGAAGCCTCGATCGTCAAGCGCGACAAGGACATCCTCTGGGTCGAGCGCAAGTCCGCCGACGGCACGCGCACGCCCCAGATCGGCCTCGCCGTCGCCGACATCGTCCGGATCGGCATGCCCCGGCCCGCCTTGCTCGACGCCGTCGAGAAAATCCGCCTGTCTCCCGCCGCGACGGACGCGCAGTTCGCCGCCGGCCACGCCGCGCTCGACAAGATGATCCTCCAGCTCAAGCCCCTGCGCGACCTGGCCGGCATCCCCGCCAACGACGCCATCGTCGCCAAGGGCCGCCTGTACGACGCCAAGGGCCTCTGGCGCGAATCCACCCGCCTGTATGAAGACGTGCTGACCAAATCCCCCGGCACCGCCGCCGCCACCAACGCCCAGATCCTCGCCGGCATCGCCTACGCCCAAGGCGGCGAATACAATTCCGCCGTCGAATACCTCGGCGGCATCCCCCTCCCCGAAGAGGACGAGGAACTGCTGTCCAAGCTTCTCTTCGCCCTCGGCGATTCCTACTTCGCCCTCCAGAACTACGACAACGCCCTCCTGTCGTACCTCCCGCTCGTGGTCTTCTATCCCTTCGTCTACGACAACGAACCGCGCGGGCTCGCCGCCGCGCTCGGTTGCTACGCCGAACTCAAGGAGTGGGAACCCCTCTACCGCACCATCCAGGAAATCCAGAAGGATTACCCGACGTCTCCCGCCGCCAAGACCGCCGCCGAATTCCTCGAAAAGTACCAGAAGGAACTGATCGAGGCCGGCCAATTTGTCGATGCCGCCAAGGTGACCTCCGCCGATGCCCCCATCGCCCCCGTCGCGGCGGCGAAAGAGGAAACGCCGGCGGAACCCTCGGCGGAAGCGACGGAATAGATTTAAAAAAGGAGCGCGCCTCGGGCCCCTCGGTCCGCGGCGCCGGAAGGAAAGACAGCCATGAAAAAGACGTTCGCCATTCTCGCTCTCGCCGCCTTGCTGCTGCCCCTCGGTGCCGCGCTCGCCCAAGACCCGCCGCCGCCTGCGCCGCCCGCGGACACGGCCGCCGCCCCCGCCCCCACCAAGATCACCCTCTGGGGCATGATCAAGACCGGCGGCTGGGCCATGTGGCCGCTGGGCCTCTGCTCCGTCGGCGTCGTCACCATGATCGTGCTGTGCACCCGCATGGTCAGCCGCAAGAATCTCCTGCCCATGGCCGTGGTCGTGCCGCTGCGCGCCGCCGCCGAACAACGCGACGTCGGCCAGATGTACTCCCTCGCCCGCGCCACGCCCAATTTGTTCACCAACGGCCTGATCCCCGGCCTGCGCAAGATCAATCCCGAAGATCCCGCCGCGTCCAAGCCCGACATGGAAGGCGCCATCTCCGAGGCCGTCGGCCGCGAAGAAGCCCAGGTCAGCTTCTGGATCAACTTCCTGTCTCTTTTCGCCAGCATCTCCCCCATGATCGGGCTGCTCGGCACCGTCTCCGGCATGATCGGCGCCTTCCAGAAGATCGGCACCGGCGGCATGGGCAAGCCCGAGCTCCTCGCCGGCAACATCGGCGAAGCGCTCATCACCACCGCCACCGGCCTCATCATCGCCGTCCCCGCCATCTTCGCGTTCTTCATCTTCCGCAACAACCTGTCCCGCATCGTCCGCGACGCGGAAAGCGAATATTCCGCCCTGATCGACGGCCTCACCGGCACCGGCAACCTCTTCGCCGACCAGGAACCGGCGCCCATCGAGAACGAAAGCTAGGCTTTCCAACCGTTGAACCGTGAACCCTGAACCGTGAACCGCCCGGCATGAAACTCAAAAAGCAAGAAGAGCCCGAAGCCAGCGTCGACATGACCCCCATGATCGACTGCGTCTTCCTGCTGCTCATCTTCTTCATGGTGTGCGCCACGATGAGCAAAGTGGACCAGACCCCCGAAGTCGTCCTGCCCATCGCGCCCAAAGCCGCCATTCCGGACGACCTGCGCGGCCGCGGCGTCGTCAACATCGTGCCCCTCGGCACGCCCGTCGGCGGCGGCGCCACCTCGGAGGACACGCCCTTCATCATCTACGGCCAGGTCACCGACGAACCCGGCCTCGTCAAGGCCATCAGCGAACGCCGCGCCACCGAGCCCGAGCTGCGCATCTACATGCGCGTGGACCGGAACGCCGAGTTCAAGATCGTCAAGCGCGCCATCCGCGCCTGCGCCAACGCCGGCATCTTCGACATCATCTTCGGCACCTTCCAGAGCGCGTCCGCCGGGGGAGGTTCCTGATGAAGCTCAAGCACAAAGACGACGTCAAGGCCGTCGTCGACATGACCCCCATGATCGACTGCGTCTTCCTGCTGCTCGTGTTCTTCATGGTCTCCACCACGTTCAACAAGCAGGAAGCCGACATTTCCTTCGCCCTGCCCGGCACCGCCGAACAGTCCGATTCCGTCGAAATCCCCGACGAGCAGATCATCCAGATCACCGAAAACGGCAACGTCTTTCTCAACGACCTCGAATACGACGCGCCGACCGACAGCGACATGCCCGAACTGGTGAAGACCCTGATCCTGTTCCGCCAGACGGCCGACGCCAACCAGGTGCCGGCCATGATCACCATCGCCCCCGAGGACAACGTCAAGCAGCAGCGCGTCGTCGACGTCCTCAACGCCTGCACCGCCGCCAAGATCGCCAACGTCACATTCGCCGTCGGCAGCGAAGACGAGGAGATTTGATCATGAAAATCTTCGCCGTCTGGACCGCATTTTCGAAGACCAAAGCCGAGGACGCCGCGCAGAAGAAGCGCGCCCTCAACGCCATTCTCATCTCTCTGGGCATCCACGTCCTCCTGCTCATCGGCGCCGTTTCCCTGACCATCATGATCATCTCCCCCAAGCAGAAGATGATGTTCGAGGGCAAGAAATCCCCGTCGCTTCCCGCCCGCAAGCTCGAGCACGCCATCCGCGTCAAGCAGATGCAGAAGCAGACCCGCAAGCCCCAGATCCTCCAGCGTCTCGTCACCGAGGCCCCCTCCAAGGTCGCCCTGCCCGAAATGCCCGAAATGACCACGCCGGACGTGAAAAACCTCCGCGACACCCCGCTCATGAATTCCCGCGCCGGCTCCATCGGCGGCATCGGCGGCGGGGGCGGCGGCGCCGGCCGCGGCCTCACCGGCGGCATGGGCTACTCCGACACCAAGTTCTTCGGCGAAAACGTCCGCACCCGCGCCATCGTCATCTGCATGGACATCTCCCCCTCCATGATCGCCAAGGGCGTCACCGTCGACGTCCTCAACGAATCCATGAAGATGCTCGAAAACATGAACGTCGGCACGAAATTCAACGTCATCGTCTATGTCGACGGCGCCCTCCCGTTCGCCCCCCAGATGGTCTACGCCACGCAGGAAAACAAGGAAAAGGGCCTCGCCTGGCTCAAGCAGCCGTTCGACGGCCGCCAGCAAGGCAACCTCCGCGGCTACTCCGGCTCCACTCCCCACGAAGCCATCCGCATGGCCGTCGAGATGGGCGCCGATACCGTTTTCGTGCTTTCCGACGACCCGCCATACCTCAAGAAGGGCGACGTCAACACCGGCGTGGAAATCCCGGAACACATGGACAACATCGAGAAGTACGTCCGCTCCATCGAATCCACCACCGGCAAATCGGTGCGCTTCTACCCCATCCTCTACAAGCCGTTCGAAAACGATCGCGGCAAACAGGCCATCGACTACTACAAGGGCATCGCCCGGGCCACCGGCGGCCGGTGCCGCGTCATCCCGCGCGCACCCTGATTTTCCCCGCCCCGCTTGGAAACGGCCGGTTTCCCGGCGGATATCGCATTCTTCCGGCCGTTGCTCCCTTGACGCTCCCGCTAGCGGCGGATACCTTTGAGTCCGATGTCGCATCGGTTGGCCAGATCCCGAGCCCCGCAACCCAGGAGCACCGTGAACGCTTCCCTTCGTCGCTTCGTTTCTTTGCGTCTCTCCGTTCTTGCCTTGGCTTCGTGCGCATGGGCTTCCATGGCCCCAGCCGAGGAGGCCGCCCCCCGCGACATGACGTCCGTCTTTCTCGTCGCCCCCATCGCGGGCGCGGTCCGGAACGAAGTGGACGTGCAAGGACCGCCCGGAGCGCCGGCGCAAACCCTGACGGACACGTCCGCGGAATACGGCTTGTTCGCGATGTATGCCAACCCGCGACTGGTGATCAACGACACGCTCTTCAACACCGACGTCAACGACACGAAAGTCTGGGGCAACATCTCCACGTTGAACGTCTATGGCGATCCCGCGGCGAACGTCACTTGGCATCTGGGCCTCAGCTATCTGTGGCACGACCTCGACGGCGTCGTGGCCGATATCGTGGTCACCGAGCCGCTGGCGAAGGCCGGCCTCGTGTTCCGCGTGCCCGCCTGGCACCTCTCCGTCAATCCCTATCTGGGCTATGGCTGGCAGCGCGTGGAAACCACCGTTTCCACGCCGGGCGGCACGCTGGAATCGACCGAAAACACGGAATCCGTCATCTACGGCGTGATGGCCCAATGGCGCTGGCGGATGCTGGCCGCCTATGCCAAGTACTATCTCGAAGACAACCGCGACCGCGACAAGCAGTACCACGTGGTCCGGCTCTGGGGCACGGCCATGCTGTCGAAGCACGCCGGCCTCCTCGCCCGGGTCGAGTATTCGGAACAGGTGGGCTCCACCGACACCTCGGCGATGTTCGGCCCGGTGTTCGCTTTCTGACGGACCGCTTCGCATGCGAGATCGCCTTCTCAGCGCGGGAGCGGTTGCGACGGTCGCGCTGATCCTGTTTCTGCTCGCCGGCGCCATCCCCGTGCCCGGCGGCAATGCCGCGATCGTTTTCCAAACTCCCGCGTTTCTCGCCGCCGCCGCGGCAGGGGCGGCGCTCCTGTTGGCCGCGTGCTTCCTGCGCCGGCCGCCTCTGCGCCAGATCGCGTTCGCGCTGGCCCATGGCGGCTTGGTCCTGCTCATGGCCGGAGCCTTCATCGACTGGCGGGGCGAAGAGCGCATCGACGGCGTCCGCCTGCCGGTCGGCATGGGCCATGCCATCGGCAAACTCCGCGATGCGGCGGGCCGAACCGTCGATCTCGGCTTCACGCTGGAAGTGACGGATTTCTCGGTCTCGTTCTACGATCCGGTCTATTCCTTGTTCCGGCCCGACGCATCCGCGCCCGGCGGCGAAAGGTTCGTCCGGAAGATCGACTCGCGCGTTCCCGCCACCCTGCGCCAGGTTCCCGGCGGCGCGTTGGACGTCGCGGATCTCCAAGACCAAGGCCATTGGGTGCCGGAACGGCGGCTCGCCGACGGCTGGATCCTCCGGAAACAGGCGGAAATCCCCCGGTGGTTCGAAGCCGGCGTGCGGACCACCTGCGACGGCGTCGGCCGTTCGGCGGGGCTTGCCGTCAACCACCCCGTGTGGGTCAACGGCTGGCAGGTGCTCCTCGTCTCCTACGGCGGCGAGGCCATGACCTACGTCGAACTGGCGTTCAAAAAGAGTCCCGGCCGCCGGTTCGTGGTCGCCGGCATCTGGTGCGTGATCGCGGGCGTCTTCTGGCTGTGCCTCGTCCTGCCTCTCGCGCGAAAGGATCGCCATGCCGTCCTTTGATGCCATCGCCGGGCTTCTGCTGGGAACGGCGCTCGCCGGCTATCTGGCGGCAGACGTTTGGTTGCGGTTCGGCAAGAATCGGGCCGGCCATTGGGCCTTCGGGCTCGGTTGGTGCGCCAACGCCCTGACCGTTCTTGTCAACTGGCTGGCCTGCGGCCATCCCCCCTTCGGCAGCATGGTCCACGTGCTCGCGGCGGTCTCCCTCTGCTTTCTGCCGGCCTACCTGTTCCTGCGCCTGTCGCAGGGCTTGTCCTGGCTGGGCGCGAGTTTCGCCTTCACCTCCTTCGTGCCTTTGCTCGGCCCCCTCTTCATGGAGCGCGACATGTTCTGGCGGCGCATGCCCGCCCTGCAGTCGCCGTGGTTCGTCCCCCACGTCATGGCCTACTTGATCGCCTACGCCCTCGCCACCGTCGGCTTCCTCCTCGCGCTCCGGGCCCTGCGGGCGCAACGCGCCGCGCCGGACCAAGCCTTGAAACTGATTGCGGGCGTGGATGCCGTCGCGCGCCTGGCGTTTCCCTTCATGACGTTCGGCCTGCTGTCCGGCGCGCTGTGGGCCGAGACCGCCTGGGGCCGCTACTGGTCCTGGGATTCCAAGGAGACGTGGGCGCTGATCATGTGGCTGCTCTACGCCTTGTATTTCCATTGCCGCCGCAGTCCCGCGCTCCGGCGCTTCGCCCTGCCCGTCCAGATCGCCGGCTACGCCGCCCTGATCGTCACCTTCCTCTTCGTCAACCTGATCCCCCGCCTCGGCAGCGTCCTGCACGCCTATACGAAATAATTCCCGCGGTCTTCCGCCCCGATCCGCCGGCCGGCGCGCCTCAGTTCACGTGCAGCACGCGGAAATACATGACGGGCTCGTTGGTCTTGAGCGGACCGACGAACGGCAGCGAGGCGCCGGTGCCGAACATGGCGTTCGTGAATCCTTTCCAGCGGACGTATTGCAAATCCGGCGTCCGCTGGATCTGGTAATAGCGAAGCAAGAGCGACGGAAACGCCAACTGGAAGGTCTGGCCCAGGCCCGACGCGACGAACGACGAGATGCGCAACGCGCTGGTTTCGTCGGTGGGAATGGTTCCCGCCAGGTATTCCTGCAGGTTGCTCGCGCCGTCCAGATCGGGATCCAGATCGGGAACCGCATCGGGCGAATCCGGCGAACTGAAATAGAGCATCTGCCAGGAATCGGGCAGGCCGTCTCCGTTCACGTCCGCCGACATGCCGTCCTGCACCACCGTCACCGACTTGCCCGCGATCAGGAGCGTACCCATGCGCGAGGCGGCGTTGGTGTTGCGCGCCACGGAATACTGGACGTCGCCCGTGCCGGAACTGGACATGCCGGCGAGAATGCCCAGCCACAGCGTCTCGCTGGTTGCCGTCCAGGGGCAATCGTTGCCGGCAACGACGTGCACCGCATCCACGTGGCCCAATTCGTCGAAAAACTCGAGGTTCGTATCGAGAACGTAGGTGCATGGCCCGCCCTCGACCACGACCACCGTGCCCGTGGCCAAATTCGATTCGCGGGTCCCGCTGTCGGCGCAGAAGGTGAACGTCTCCGTCCCGATGAAACCGGCGGCGGGCGCATAGGTGGCGTTGGTGCCGGCCAGCCCCACCATGCCGAGTTCCGGCTGCGAGACGATCCGCCGGATGGACGTGCTGCCCGGCAACCCGAACGTCACCGCCTGGCCGACCGTGGTCGTCCGCGACACGCTGCTTGCCGTCGGCGCCGCGGGGGGCGACTGGCCCGTCTCGACCGGACCGTTGTGGCACTCGTAGCACCCGATCCGCCGGCCGCGCCAGAAATAGACGCCGTCCTGGGTCTGGTTCTTGAACGAACGCGACAGGACGCTGCCGTGGAAATCGGTCCCATGGCAAACCTTGCAGTTGGCGTTGTTCTTGCCGGGAGTCTTGTGCCCGTTGACCCAGGCCAGCGGATGCATGCCGTGCGGCCCGTTCGTGGTGGTGGTCGGATTGGACCCGTGGCACGCCGAACATTCCGAAACCTGCCCCACGTGGCCTTGGCGCTGCATGCTGGCGACGTTGTCGTTGCGGAACGCCGTCGGGAATTCCGCATGCGTCGAACCGTGGCACGCCGAACAGTAGAGCCCGCCATGCCCCTTGGAAAACCGGAACAGCGAATGGTTCGCCGACGGCGCGTTGCTGTTCGTCGCGAAGCGCCGGTTGACCGGCACGCGCAGGACGCCCGGGGCCGAATACGCGTTGTCGAAGCGGATCTGGCCGCTGTTGGTGACCGCGTCGCCCGTGTGGCAGGCCTGGCAGTTCGGTTCGTCCAGCCAGCCCGTGCGGTTGGTCGACCCCACCATCGCCATCGTGCCGTGGCAGTCCTGGCATTGCATCGCCAGCGATCCGTCCGCCGCCACCGCCCGTCCCATCGCCCCGCGCAGGCAGCGCGTCTCGCCGCCCGGATGGCAGCGGTAGCAGGCGGCGCGGTTCAGCGCCGTGCCCAGCGCCAAACCCGTGGCGGGATCGATGACCCCGGCGTGCAGCGTATGGACGGCTTCGGTCAGCGGCGGCACGTCGGGATGCCCCGAATCGGGAATGGCCTCCGAGAGATGGCAGCTGGCGCACAACACGGGATGGCCGTCCGCAAGCACCGACTCGTACAGCCCGCCGGCATTGAATCCTTTTTCCGCCAGGATGTTGGTGTAGGCCTCCGGCATCTCCGCAAACCGGATCTGGTCGTGCAAACGCAGGATGTTGAAGCGATAGTCCCGGGTCGGTATGGGATTCCACTCCCAATCCGGAACCGGCCGGGCCGCATCCTCCGAGCCCGACGAGTGGCACAGGCGGCAGTTCATTTCGACCGATACCGGCAGGACGATGTCCGTCGCCGCGCTGGCGACGCCTCCGTTGGTGGCCACGACGTGCATCAGCGGATAGGGATTCAGGTGCAATTCGTCGTCGTAGGGCGTGATCGGCACGCCCCACGCCACGAACCAATCCGGCGTAGCCTCGTAGTTCATCGGCCGCGGCGGATTGCCCGCGCCCGGCATCGACGCGCCCGGCGTGGAACCCGCCAGAGACAACCCCTCGTCCGGCGCCAGCGACACGCCCAGCATCGTCGCCGCATAGGTCCAGAAATTCCCCTTGTCGATCGACGTCGTGTTGATCGAGCCCTCCGCGTCGAGAATGGCCTGGTAGGTCAACTCGAGTCCCCCGCTGTCATCGAGCCGCTGCGCCACGCCGGACGTGCCGGTCACGACTTGGCCCAGCACCGTGTTGTAGGGCGGCAGAATGGCGAAGACGGAGTAGTCGTCGTCCATGCAATGCATGCCGAGATTGTTCCAGGAAAGCACCTGGGTGACCGCAAAAGCAGACAGGGAAAATGCACAGCTGAGGACCCCTAAGCCGCCCCACGCGACACGAGCGATGGAAAACCTCGTTTTCATCCCTTTGCTGGAAATCTATCACTCCGGTGCGCCGCCCCCAAAGACTATTTGTCATGAAGTAGACGATATTTCGTTCCCTTGGCGGAAGGCTGCCGGCCATTCTTCTTGCCTCTTCCCCATCCTCCGCATAGCCTTAGGGTTATGAAAGCCGACCGGGGCCAGAATATCATCCGAAAGATCCTGCGGCTTCTCCCTTGGTTCCTGCTCGCGGCGGGCCTGCTGGCCTACCTTGCGATCGGTACCGCGCACGGGCGCCGCAAGGTCGAAATCGCCCGCGCGGCGGAAGCGCTCCAAAACCTCCATCAATTCCTTTTCGACCGCTCGATCGTCCAGGACGTTCCCTTCCCCGCGACGCTGGACGACGTGCCCGAATGGCGACGGCTCGTCGAGAATATCGAAGATCTCCGCATGCGGGCGCTCTGCCGCAAAATCGTCTATGCCTGCGACCCCGCCGCCATTCCCGACAACCTGCCTCTCGCCGCGATCGACTTGGATCGGACGCGCGTCGTCCTCCTCTCCGGCGGCGCCGTTTTCGCCGTCCCCATCCGGAGCTGCGTCGAACTCCCCCTCGCCCCTTGCGCGCCGGAAAAATCCCCGGAGATGCCATGACTTCGGACGCTGAATTCGAATTGCTGGGAGAATACGAACTCCCGGACGCTCGGCGCCTCCTCGCCGATTTGGAAAACGCGCAGCTCTCCTTCGAGATCCAACCCGTCGATCTGCGCACGCACATTCCCTCGAAGGGCGCTTGCGGACGCTTTTCCCGGTTGCAAATCTGGATCCGCGCAACTGACCGGGAAGCGGCGGAAGCCTTGCAAGCCCGCAGCCTGAAAATCGAACTTTGAGAACCGCCGTCCTCTCGACGCGTCCCGGATTAATTTGGATTTCCGCGCTTTTGCGGTAGGCGCGCGGAGCGCCGTTTTGCTAGCGTCGATTCCAGCCCACCATGCGGACCTTCTTCTCCACGCTATTCCGTTCCGCCCGGGACGCGGGCCGAAATCCGGCCTCGATCCGGCGTCCCATCGGTCTGCCGCGCGCCCTGTTCCATTTCCTTCATCCCGGGCTTTGGGAGGCGTTTTTCTCTTCCCTGGGCATACCGGTCGTCCTGTCCACGCCGACCGCCCGCGCGACCCTCGAACGAGCCGATTTGATTTCCGAAACGGAACACTGCCTCCCCGTCAAGCTGCTGGACGCGCATCTGGAGGAACTCGCTTCCCGCGTGGACCGCGTGCTCGTGCCGCGCATCCTCTCGCAGCGCCGCGGATTCATCTCCTGCCCGAAATTGGCCGCGCTGCCGGACGCCGTCCGGGCACAGTTCCGCGGCCATTTCGAGGTCGTGACGGCGGATCTCGACGAAAACCGCCTCCCGCTGGCCCGCACGCTGGCCGGGTTGGGCAAGCAACTGGGATTCGACGCGGCGGAATCCGAACACGCAGCCGCCGCCGCGCTCCAGGCGCTCGCGGCCGCCGAGGCGTCCGCACCGCCTTCCGATGCCGGACCCAAGCGGTTTCTGCTGATCGGCCATCCGTACAATCTGGCGGATGCCTACCTCTCCGAGCCGGTCCTTTTGAAGATGGCGTCGCTGGGCGTGCCCATCGACCGCCTGGATTTCGGCTCCCCCAAAAGCGCCCCCGAGCCGCTCCGCTGGGACACCAGCGCCCACATGCTGGAAATCTTGCGGGCGCTCGACCCGGCACGCTGCGCGGGGGTGATCCAATTGACATCGTTCAACTGCGGCTGCGATTCGATGGCGGGACCCTATTACCGGGAAACGCTGAAGGCCGCCGGGATTCCGTTCATGGCGCTCACGCTGGATTCGCATTCGGCGCTGGCCGGGCTGGACACGCGCCTGGAAGCGTTCGTGGACTCGATCGAGGGGCGGTCGTGAAACCCGGCCTCGCCATCCAGCCGTGGGGCAACTACTCCATCGCCTTGGCGGCCTCCGTCGAGTGTCTGGGCGTGGAACCCTGGACGCAGCGCAGCACCACCCCCGAAACGATGCGCCTGGGCGTCGAGGCCTCGCCGGAGTTCGCCTGCCTGTCCTTCAAGGCCTGCACCGGCCATTTCATCCGGGCCGCCCAGCAAGGCATCCGCTACGGCGTCATGGTCAACAGCCGGGGCACCTGCCGCCTGCGCTACTACCGCGAAATCCAGCAGAAAATCCTCAAGGAACGCGGACTGGATCTGTTCATCTTCGGTCTGGGCTACGACGGCATCAAGCCGCCGTTGATCCGCCATTTCGATCCGGATTTGCTGTCCTTCCTGCAATGCTGCGCGCGGGCCCAGCAGAAAACCCTCGCCGTGGACGCCCTCGAGAAAGAAGCTTGGCGGGTCCGGGCCGTCGAACGGCAGCCGGGCGACGCCACGCGCGTCCTGAACGCCTGCCTCGCGGATCTGGAAAAGGCCCGCACGGTCCCGGAAATCCGCGCCTGCGCCCGGACCTTCCGGCCTCGGTTCGGCGCGGTGCCGATCGACGAGGCGCGCGTCCCGCTGCGCATCGGCCTGCTGGGCGAGGCCACCCTCCTGCGCGACCGCTACCTGAACCACAACCTGGAAGAACTCCTCGGAAGCCTCGGCGCGGAAGTCCGGAACTTCTTCCTCCTCGGCGACGAAATGCGCAACATTTTCCAGATCGGCTTGTTCAGCCGGAATTCGCGCTGGCGCCTCAAGCGCCTGGCCCGCCCCTATCTCGAGAATCTCGTCGGCGGCCATGCCCTGGATTCCGTCGCGCACGCCATCCGCTGCGCGCAGGAGGGCTACGACGGCATCGTGCACGTCGCCCCCGCCGGCTGCATGCCCGAGGTCAGCGTCCGGCCCATCCTGCGCCGGATCAGCCAGGATCTGGATCTGCCCGTTTTGGAATGTTCGTTCGACGAGCATTCGAGCCACGTCGGCGTGGTGACCCGGCTCGAAGCGTTCGTGAGCGTGCTGCGGGAGCGGCAGGACAAAAAGGCGAGGACACGGAAATGAACGGCCCCTTCTATCTCGGCATCGACGTCGGTTCCATCAGCGCGAATCTGGTGCTGATCGGGCCCGACGCCACCGTGGCCTTCGCCGATTACCGGCGCGTGGACGGCCGGCCCTTGCGCGCGGCCCAGGCCGCCTTGGCGGCCCTGCAGGCCGCGATGCCGCAGGCGGTCCTCGCCGGCGTCGGCGCGACCGGCAGCGCGCGCCATCTCGTCGCCGCGGCGCTGGGCGCCGACGTCGTCAAAAACGAGATCAGCGCGCACGCCTGCGCGGCCATCCACGCGCACCCGGAAGCGCAGACCGTCTTCGAAATCGGCGGCCAAGACAGCAAGGTCACGATCATCCGCGACCGGGTGGTGGTGGATTTCGCCATGAATCTGCTCTGCGCGGCCGGCACCGGCAGCTTTCTGGACGCGCAGGCCAAGCGCCTCAACATCACCATCGAAGAATTGAGCCGGCAGGCCGTCCTCTCCGACCGCCCGACCGGCATCGCCGGCCGCTGCACGGTCTTCGCCGAATCGGACATGATCCACAAGCAGCAGATCGGGCACCGGCAGGAGGACATCGTGATGGGCCTTTGCCTGGCCATGGCGCGCAATTTTCTCGGCAACGTGTGCGTCGGCAAGGAAATCCGCCCGCCCATCGTCTTCCAGGGCGGCGTCAGCGCCAATCTCGGCATGCGCAAGGCGTTCGCCGAACTCCTGAAATGCGAGCTGGTCATCCCCGAGCACCACATGGTGATGGGCGCGCTCGGCGCGGCCCTGCTGGCAAAACGCGCCGCGCCCGCCGCCACGCGCTTCCGGGGCTTCGACGTCTGCGAACGCGCCATCGACACCCGGAGCTTCACCTGCGGCGATTGCTCCAACGAATGCGAAGTCATCGAGATCGTCGATCGCGGCGAGGTGGTGGGCCGCAGCGGCGGCCGCTGCCGCAAATGGGAAGGCCGCGCCGGTCCCCGGTAGACGCCGGCCGATCCGGCTAGAGCATATTCTGTACCCATCGATCATCCCCCGACGGGGTCGTCGGGGGCTCCAAAGACATGGATTGATCTGGCTGTTTGGAGCCGGGACGACCTCGTCCCGGTCTTGTACGGGATTTGCAGAATAAACGAATTTGCCCTAGAAAATCGCCACGGCCAGCGAGTAGGCGCCGTCCAGCACGCGGCGCGACCACACGCGGACCCGCGTCGAAGGCTCCACCTGGCAGGCGGCGATTTCCAGCCGCGTGTTCCGCACGATGTTCCCGTTGGCCCAGCCGCAGCCCAGCGCCTTCAGGAGCGCCTCTTTTTGGCTCCAGAGCGCGAAAAACGCCTCCCGTCCGCCGGCCTGGGCCAAGGCCCGTTCGCTCTCGGAAAAAACCCGTTCGCCCAGCGCCGCCATGTCGGTCTTCCGCGCCAGCGACTCCAAATCCACCCCGATGGACGTCGCCTTCGCCAGCGCCGCCACAACGTAATCGCCGGCATGCGACAGATTGAAGCCCCAGCCCGCCGCCGCGCGGGCCGGCCGCGGCTTGCCGTGCGCGCCCGTTTTCCATTCCACGCGTTCCAGCCCCAGTTCGCGCGGCAGCCAGCAGGCCTTGAACCATTCCGACGCGCCCGCCCGCGCCCGCGCCTTCGGATCCGTAAACCGCTCCGCCCGCGCCCGCGCCTCGGCCGGCAGCCGTTCCGCCCAATCCGCGGCGTCGAGGGCCACGGCCAGCAGCCGGAACGGCTCGCCGGGCAACGCCCAGTCTTGCAGCGCGATGTCGGTTTCGGAATTCACGGCGGCCATCCTGCCAAATCGCGGCGCCCGGATAAATCTATTTGTCATTCCGCGGGTTCTGCGCCATCCTTTTTCCGGCATGCACGGCAAGTTGGCCATTTTGTCCATCGCGCTTCTCGCCGCGTTCATTCTGGGCGGATGCACCGTCTTTTTCCTCGATCAGGACGACGGGCTCACCTACGGGCGTTTCGTCCGCATCGAAACCACCGCCTACTGCCCCTGCGGCATCTGCTGCAGTTGGAAACTCGACAAAAGCGGCCGGCCCGTGATCTCCGCCGGCCGCGACCGCGGCAAACCCAAGGCCGTCGGCATCACCGCCAGCGGCAAGCGCGCGCACCCCGGGACGATCGCCGCCGATACCCGCTACTACCCCATCGGCACCGTCATCTACGTGCCCGGCTACGGCTACGGCGTCGTCGAGGACCGCGGCGGCGATATCCGCGGCCGGCGCCGCCTCGACCTGTTCTTCAACACACACCGGGAAGCCATCCGCTGGGGGCGCCGCAAAGTCAAAACCGTCGTCTTCCCTCCCGGCACCCCCGCGATGCCGATCAACGCCCCGCCGCCGCGATGAAGCCTAGCCGCCAACCCTCCGCGCGTCTTTCGTTGCCGGGTTTCCGCGCGTTCTTCCGGCCGGCGGTTTGGCTCCGGGCGGGCGCGGGCGCGCTGGCCGTCTTTTTCCTGAGCGGGTGCCTGATGCTGTCCCACGCGCCGCCACAGGCCCGGCTGTCCCGCGGCCGGCCGGTCGCGATCGAGACCACGGCCTATTGCCCCTGCGGGAAGTGCTGCGGCTGGAAACGCAACTGGCTCTTCCGACCCGTCGTCGCCTCGGGCCCGAACCGCGGCAAACCCAAAGCCGTCGGCATGACCGCCAGCGGCAAAAAGGCCAAACCCGGCACGATCGCCGCCGATACCCGCTACTACCCCATGGGCACCGTTCTCTACGTCCCCGGCTACGGCTATGGCGTCGTCGAAGACCGCGGCGGCGACATCAAAGGGCCCCAACGGCTCGACCTGTTTTTCAACAAACACTCCGAAGCTCTAACATTCGGACGGAAAAAGCTTTATGTCGTCGTTTTTCCTCCCGGAACCCGGCCCGTCCCCCACAAAATCCGGCCCGTCCGCTGAAAGTCCCGCCGGCCTCGCGGCGGGCCGGAAATTCCGGGCCCATCCGGATATTGAGGGTTGACAGAACCCCCTCGTTTACCTAGGGTTGCCGCGTTTTTACCGCTTGGACACCCGTTCCGGCGGCCCGCCTCACCGGCGGGAAACCTCGATAAAGGCAGGTGAGTTCCCCCCCATGACAGAAGTGAAGATCAGGAAAGGCGAGTCCGTCGAAAAGGCTCTGCGCCGCCTGAAGAAGAAACTGGACCGCGAAGGCATCATGCGCGACATCCGCGCCAAGCGGCATTTCGAGAAGCCGAGCGAGAAGCGGCGCCGCAAGGCGGCCCGCGCCCGCATCAATGCCCGCCGCGCCACGCGCGAAGC